>BNJV01002999.1_pt1 | contig 300235 bp, 376 predicted proteins | sample 8540591 | NCBI WGS metagenome assembly BNJV01 (sample SAMD00202457, study PRJDB9452) | human saliva metagenome | host: Homo sapiens | reverse complement strand
CGCTTGTTCCACAGAGTCATTCACGTGATCGAGCATGATGTACTCAGGTTACACGACGATTGGTTTTAGCGATATATTCATTGATTGCATCCATCACGACTTCAATCGGATATTTACGGTTGATACGCATGATGAGAACGTGTATCGTTATCTGGCGCATGAAGGAATAACGCAAGGTTGACTTGTAACAACCATGCGTCTGCAGACTCGCTCATGAATCTCGGAGCCAAAACCATGTAGATACCGTGACATGACGAGCCCCACCCAAGACCACTATCAGAGTTAACAACTTTCAAGAACTTTAATCACGTTATTCATAGTTATCGAGATGGTTCTCAACTCCTATGACTACGATATGGCTATACACGGTCCCCAGGAGATACTTCGTCTAAAGTACGTTGCGTGCATCACTTGCGCTACGATTTCCCCAGCAACAAGGTCACGTTGTTTTGCGATAATCCCGCTGGCACGAAAGTACATCCGATATTACATCCTACTTGTGTCGTCTACACAGATAGATAAAGCCGTATTCTTGTGGCATTAATACCGTTTCGATTAAGAGGCCGTCTGCTAATTCAAAGAGGAATTTACGTGTTCCGTCTGTTGATTGTTGTTTGATACGTTCGTTTAACACTGGGAATGTGAACTCTTCTTGTAACTGTTCAATCAGTGATTTTGGCAAGTTTGTCATTTCTTCAAAACTAGTTACACGTTTGCGGTAAAGCCAGTCCCATAATTGTCCTGCTCTGAATTTCTTTTCGCCTTTTGCTTCAAACCAAGCTGTTAGCTCTTCTAGTGGCATGCCGTAAATAATCGGTTTTCCTTCATATTGACGAACCACTCGTCCAATTTTTCTAACCATATCTATTCCTCTTTCCTATACTTGAAATGCTCTAATGATTGTTTCTCTATTTGCATGAGCGCTTAATAACACCGATAATTTCACACGAGCCTTTTGTCCGCTAAGCCCTGTTGTGAAAATCACTCCTGCTTCATGAAGCTGTTTGCCTCCACCAAGATAATTATATACATCGTATGTCACACCGTTAAATGCACGGGATACAAGAACGACTGGAATTCCCTTTTATCTAAAGCAACGTTGCAATCCCAGGAAGTGCCATTGGAGGAAGATTTACCTGCTCCCAAGAGCTTCGATGATCAATCCATTCGCATCTGAATCAGCAATGGCATCAAATAACATCGAATCCATTCCAGCATATGCTTTTAATAAGTATACCTTATCCACGAGTTCTTGAATTGGATAGTATTCATGATGTAAGAATTTTTGGAAGTAAATCACTTCACTCTTTTGATACTAATCCAAGCGGTCCAAAGGTTGGTGTTTGGAAAAGTCGCAACGTTTGTAGTATGTGTCTTTGTCACATACGTTGCCGCATGAACTTTCATCATTCATCACGACAAGAACGCCTTTATCCACACTCTCTGGACTCGTTACCGTAATAATGGCACTACGTAAGTTCGCTAACCCGTCCGCTCCAATTTCATTGCTGGAACGCATCGCTCCCGTTAAAACGATGGGGAATGTTCCATCTGTTGTTAACTCTAAGAAATACGCTGTTTCTTCTAATGTATCGGTTCGTGAGTCACCACCGCTCCGTCAAAAGCCTTCCTGTTGCGCTTGAACGATTCGCTTTTGAACTTCCCACATTTTTCCTCTGTCATATGTGGAGACGGAAGGTTAAATAGATCCTCTACGACGACACTTTGCGATTGGTGCAAAAAAATCGTGTCGGAGTTTGTTAATGGGTTGGTGCTTGTTGGGGTTACGTTACCGGTTGAGCGGTCTTCACTCATGGCAATCGTACCACCGGTGTTTATGACGATAATTTTCTTCATGGCGCTACTACTTTCTTTCATTTTCTCTTTACATAGGATACCACAAAATAGTAAAGAGTGCCGAAGTATTTGTAGTAAATACTCACTTTTCTTTTTCGGGTTTCTTCATAGTAACGGTAATGGGGTACCGGTTCAGCCCCTGTGGTCTCTCTCCTTTAAAAGTCTCAAAGCAGGAGTAAAAATAAATTCTAACTCCTGCTAAAGTGGTTGAATGGTATGAGCTGCACTGTAAAACAGCTTGCTCATACCTATTCAACTCGTGGGGAAAAACTGAAACATCCTAGATACAATAATATCTGGGGTGTTTCTCTTTCCTCGCATTTAATACTATTCCCCATTACTATTACTATAGAACCCGAAAAAAAGTGCGTATTCACATTCTGCTTTTATAAAAAAATGAAAAAAAGTGTTGCGCCACTCAGTTTGAAGGGGACGGTTCAGGGTGTTAGAAAGTGTATCCCATAGAGGGGTTTCTGAGACTTTTTGGATGATTTGAAGTGGAGCGTCACTGAAAAATAATCTCGGAATAATACTACTCGTTTTCTGAATTTGCGTAAAACGACCAAAAACGAGGTTGTGGAATAGATCGCTAAAAACCGCAGCATTTCAACGTTTATATTTTACTTTTTCATTTTACTTGAAATGTAACATATATACTGTAGCATATATGTTTCATTTTTACTAATCTTCAACAAAAACCGCAGCCTTTTATTGGCTACGGTTTTGCGTTTATTTGATTGTGTATTGACGTTGGTGGTCAACAACGGCTGTTAATGTAATTAGGGCTGTTGTCTTCGCGTGTGAAAGTTTGTTCACCGCTTGCGTCCACCACTTCTGTGAAGATTTCTTCGTATTCTTCTACTGTCAACATTTTGCGGTTTTCTAGTAACGCTTTTATGTTCTGCGATATGCAATTGGTTTTCGAAGCCTTCGACTAATTCGCCGGCGAAGAATTCCCCAACGGCTCCTGATCCATAGCTGAAGAATCCGATGCGGTCTCCGGCTACTAAAACAGAACTGTTATCTAATAATGAGATGAAGCTTAAGAATAATGAACCTGTGTAGATGTTTCCGACTTGGCGGTTATACACGGCTGCTTCTTGGTAACGCGCTGTGAAGCGTTCTTGTTCCTCTTCGCTCATTTCTTCTAAGAATGGCTTTGAAGGCTTTCATCCCCATTTTTGTATATGGTAAATGGAAAGCAAATCGCGTCAAAGTCTGAGAACTGCGCATTTGTTTTTGCTTGATAGTCGTTCCATACTTCTGCAAAGAAACGGATGTATTGCTCGTTTGAGAATTTTTCCGTCCACCATTGGATACGCTGCGTAGTTTTGGTCTCCAGAAGTCCATCACGTCATCTGTGAAATAAGCTTGTTTCGTTATCTAAAACGAGTAAACGTGGGTCACTAGAAACAATCATTGCGACTGCTCGGCACCTTGTGTTGGTTCTCCGCCAGAGTTTAATCCGTATTTAGCAATGTCGCTTGCGATGACTAATACTCTTGAAGTTGGGTTTAAAGCAATATGCCCTTTAGCTAATTGTAGGGCAGCTGTTGCCCCGTAGCAGGCATGTTTTAATTCTACGCTACGAACACGGTTTGATAATCCCAAGCATACGTTGCATATAGACGGCAGCTGATTTCGATTGATCGATTCCTGTTTCTGTCCCAAATAAAATCATATCAATATCTTCACGGTCTTTATCATCGATAATGGATAATGCAGCATTTGCGGCTAAAGTCACGATATCTTGAGTCACTGGTGCTACTGCCATTGTAGACTGGCCAATTCCAATCGTGTATTTAGCTGGCTCTACTCCACGCGCCTCTGCTAGTGTTTCCATATCTAGCGCAGTTGGTGGTACGAAGAAGCCAATCTTATCTATCCCTATATTCATTATTGTTCTCCTTTACGAATGAAAGCTCTCTAAAACACAAATTGAGCTTCCTGTTCTTTCTTAGCACACACTATAGTAGCAAAAATTCGCCGTTAGGACAATTGAATTCACCAAATGTTAGGAATTTAAACAATTCTTTTACTAATTATTTGTACTAAATTGATAGGTTTCTTATACGAAAATCTTATAAAATAGAAACGAAATAGGAAATATAGACTGGAAAAGGAATGAAAATATGAACGGAAATGATATCGTCATCGTGAGTGCCACACGTACTGCGATTGGTAAATTTGGCGGGCAATTTTGCTACAACTTCCGCTATCCAATTAGGAACAACGGTCGCAAAAGCTGCTATCCAAAAAGCGAATCTTTCACCTGAACAAATTGATACAGTCATCTTTGGAAATGTCTTACAAAGCAGGCCTTGGACAAAAATCCAGCACGTCAAGTCGGACTAGGGCGCTGGACTGAATCATGCAAGTACTGCCGTAACAATTAATGAAGTCTGTGGTTCTGGATTTAAAAGCCATTATTTCAGCCGCTCAAGTCCTTCGACTAGGAGATGCTAAAATCGTCTTAGCAGGCGGTATGGAAAATATGAGTCTTGCGCCGCATTTATTACAACAACGCTTTGCTCCCAAAAATGGTCCTGTGACATTAGTAGACTCTTTTATTTAATGATGGGATTAACGGACGCCTACTCACAAGACGCGATGGGGATTACCGCTGAAAACATCGTTGAAAAAAATATGGATTTACCCGCGAAGAACAAGACGCTTTCGCTGTGGCTTCTCAACAAAAAAAGCCGCTAAAGCACAAAGCAGAAGGACGTTTTCGCTAGCGAAATCACTCCTGTAGCAGTCTTCAATCGCAAAACAAAAATCCGACGACTTAAAAAGTAACGGATGAATTTATCCGTCCAAACACGAATCTTGAGAGTCTTTGCTGGTCTCAAACCTTCCTTCAAAAAGACGGAACGGTTACAGCCGGAAACGCCTCTGGAATTAACGATGGTGCCGCTTGTGTCATCATGACAACACGTGAATACGCAACAGAGCTTGGCCTTCCAATTCTTGCAACATTGAAAGGCTATGCTGAAGCTGGTGTCGATCCTTCGATTATGGGAATCGGACCTGTTCCCTGCCATTCAAAAATTAGTAGCGCGTACACGGATTCCGCTCGAAAAAAGTGGATGTCTTTGAATTGAATGAGGCCTTTCGCCGCACAAAAGCATGGCGGTCATCAAAGACTTGAAGATTCCAACTGAAAAAAAGTAAATCCATTTGGTGGTGCGATTGCGCTAGGCCATCCAATCGGTGCTTCTGGTACTCGTATTGTGGTCACACTGATCAATGCTCTCGACCAACTCGACGGTAAAATCGGTGTCGCTTCCCTCTGTGTAGGCGGCGGCATGGGTGTTGCCATCGCGATTGAACGCGAAACAAATAAGTATAAATAATAAGAGTTGCCCAAAATTCACTTATAAGTGAATTTCGGACAACTCTCTTTTTATTTCTCTTCGTGTTTCTTTTGTTCGTGACGCTGTTGATAGTACGCGCGAATTTCTTCGTTTTCTTCAGTCGCACGATAATGGACCTCAAAGCCATTCTTCTTCCAACTTAAAGTCGTCATGAGTTCATCCCATGTTGGCAATTTTCAGCTCAGGCATTTCAAACTGCACCATCTCAGACATATCTAACGAGTCTTTCCAAACTTCAAAGCGAGTTGAAACGAGTAATAGCGCAATACGTGTTAACAATTCACGTTTTTCTTCGTCCATATTCCCTGCTGCCTTCAAGAACTCTTGCACATAATGCATAAACTCTCCGTATAAATCATTCACCGTATCAATTCCAACAGAAAATAGTAGTTCAAAGAACACATTCCAGAACAATTCCAGTTCTTCATCGCTCACCGATTCTGTCCATTTCTTGAATGTTTGATCATTCAACTGACTATTTTTTTGGTTAATTTTTTTCCATCTTAATAAATTGACCGTCTTCAATCTCCCATGTCATCGCGCTATGTTGCATCGCACCGGTGGCATTACTTTTAACAATCACATACGGCACTTCGGATTCTAGCATTAATCCAACAAGTGAATCTTGTGGAATATAACGCATCGCTAATGGCACTATATTTTTGATATCCTTTTGTTTCAAGTACAGAACGGTACAATCCAGGAGAATCAAAGCAGAAAAATATCGACAATGCGCAGTTGCACGTCTTCCTCCTGAGTGGCCGCAGCATAAATGGCTAAGTTACCACCTTTTGAATGTCCTGAGATCATTAAGTCCCCATCCCATAAACTGGCTTGTTTGGCTAAATACTCCTTGGCATCCGTCTGCGCCGCAACAAGTGGTGAATACGTCATTAGGAAGTCTTCCTTCCAACCAATCAGCGTATCATCCGTCCCTCTAAACACAACAAGTCTGACACTAGGTTCTACTTCCACCGTGATGGCTGCGAATTGTTTTGTTGTATCTTTATCCCATTCGCTCACCACACCGAAGAATTTCAACGATTGGAAACGAGGTGCATCCGCAATCACTTGCGATACTTCATGCCGCTCCTCTGTTATCATCATTGGATTCTCATCGAATAATTCTTGTTTATGTTCCTGCATATACTCGGCGATTTCTTTCACTGTGACAAAATCCTCACCATTTTCATCGCTTGGAACAACTTTTTCAAGTGGTAAATACTCTAATTCCGTTAAAAACTAATGCGTCGATTTCAGAAAAAGGCTCTTTCTTCAAACGAAACGTGCCCAAACTCTTTAATATAATCCAACATGTTTTTCATACGAAAATCCTCCGTTATTTTGAGTGAGTCCATTACTATTCTACTCTGTCATAATGGCGCTTGCAACTCTTTTTCCTGTGGGGTAAAAAGCCATCATTTTCTATAGAATTCCCCCATTTTTCGTGCTATACTACTGAAATGAAATTAAGGGGGTTGTTCTATGAAATTAGGATTCGATAGCGAGAAATACCTTGAAGAACAAAGTCAATACATTCTTCAACGAGTAAATGCTTATGACAAACTATACTTAGAGTTCGGAGGCAAATTAATCGGTGATTTCCACGCGATGCGCGTATTGCCAGGATTCGATCCAGACGGAAAAATCAAATTACTTCACCGCCTACGCGACCAAGCAGAGATTATTATCTGCGTGTACGCTGGTGATATCGAACAAAATAAAGTTCGTAGTGACCTTGGGATTACTTATGACCAAGATGTTCTTCGCTTAATGGACGATCTTCACTATTGGGACCTTAAAATCAATAGTATCCTCATCACTCGTTATACAGGCCAACCTGCTGCAACACAATTTAAAAACTCACTCGAACGTCGCGGCATTAAAGTGTATACGCACGGCTACACAGAAGGCTATCCGATGGACGTTGAAACCATCGTTAGTGACGCAGGATATGGCGCAAATGAATTTATCGAAACGACTCGCCCACTTGTCGTCGTGACCGCTCCTGGTGCCAACAGCGGAAAAACTAGCAACATGTTTAAGCCAGCTTTATCACGAAACAAAGCGTGGTCGTCGTGCCGGCTATTCTAAATTTGAAACATTCCCTGTATGGAATTTACCATTTAAACCACCCTGTGAACGTGGCGTATGAAGCAGCCACTGCAGACTTAGAAGATGTCAACATGATTGATACCTTCCACCTTGCAAAATACGGCGAAACAACCGTGAACTACAACCGAGACATCGAAGCCTTCCCACTTCTCCGTCGTATTTTGACGAAGATTTACGGCGACGCTCCCATCCCTTACAACTCTCCTACAGATATGGGCGTGAACCGTGTCGGATTTGCTATCACTGATGATGAAGTCGTTTGCGAAGCTTCAAACCAAGAAATCATCCGCCGTTACTACGCAGGCCAATGCGACTACAAACGCGGTATCGGAACACTGGAAGCAGCTCAACGTGGCAAGTACATCATGGAAGAAAGTGGACTCTCTCCACAAGACCGTCCAGTCGTAAAAGCCGCTCTTGAAAAAGAAGCCGACGCCAAAGTTCCAGTTGTAGCCTTACAACTTCCAAACGGAAAAATCATTACAGGAAAACAATCAGACACCATGACAGCCAGCGCAGCCTGCCTACTCAACTGCATTAAAGAATTAGCAGAAATCGGTGACTCTATCCATTTACTACCACCTGTCATTTTAAATGCGATTGGCCAACTCGGAAGCGACGTCCTAAAAACACCAACGCCGCTCACTCGATAGCAAAAGAAGTGCTGATCGCACTCAGCATCTCAGCAGTCACTAAACCCTGCCGCAGAAGCTGCCAAAAAACCAATTACAAAAACTTGCGCCACTTACAAGCACACAGCACTGTCATCCTTCAAAAAAAGCCGACGAAGAAACCTTCCGAAGCCTAGGAGTAATGGCGACTTGCGAACCACAATTTGCTGGCACAAAACCTTTACTACACAAACTAACCTCCAGCCCTCTCCAATCGGACGAGGGCTTTTTATTAGCACAATCATCCTCCTAGCACCCATCTCAGCACTCTCCCTGTTCCCCTAGCTGTCCCCTAAGACCTATTCCTCTTTCCAACACCTCTTTTCTAGAAGCAGAACTCTAAAAGTCCCGCACACTCTCCTTTTTTTCTAAAAAAATCTTCGTTACTTTGAAATTCGGCAAAATAAAGGAAGGGTCATTTATCAATAAGCTCAATGAGCCTAAAATCCACGGATTCTATAGTAGGAATAGTGGCGGTTGTAACCGATGTGAATTAGTGACTCTGGAAATTTATTTCCTAGAGTCACTTTGAAGCTCGGTAGTAGTTGAGACGACAGGCTCAACACGGTACAGCCACTATCACTACTATGAAGATATCCGTAGGATTTAAAGGCGAATTAGACTCTATTTCATTTCCTCTTCTTTTATTCCTGCATCCGAATTTCAAAGGAACGAAGTTCCTTTATTCATTGTTCTTTTAATTTTTTGCACAAAAAAAGTTGAGAGAGTGTCTCAACTTTTCTTAGTTTCTAAAGATCTTGGCTTCTAAAAAGAGGTCGTTGTAAAGCGATAATAGGTCGGTTCCTAAATTCTCGTAAACCTCCATCTTTTTCCATCGCTTCCTCACTCGGATAGAAGCTCTCATCTGAAGTAATGTCTTCTGGCAAGAGCGCTATCGCATCCTTGTTTGGCGTTGCATAACCAACATACTGAGCATTCTTCGCTGCGATTTCCGGACGCAACATAAAATTGATAAACGCATACGCGCCTTCCTTGTTACCAACCGTTTTTGGAATGACGATATTATCAAACCATAAGTTCGTTCCTTCGCTTGGAACCACATAGGCTAAATCTTCATTCTCACTCAACATTTTAGAAGCTTCCCCTGAGAAAGTGACGGCTATGTTTGCTTCTCCTTGAATCATGTATGTCTTCATCTCATCAGCGATAATCGCTTTTGCATTTGGCATTAATGTTTTCAAGAATTTACCCGCTTCTTTAACAATGGCTTCGTCTTTTTCATTAAGAGAATGGCCTTGTGTTTGTAAAGCAATCCCCATCATTTCACGAGCTCCGTCAATAAATAGAATGGAATCTTTTAAATCCGGGTTCCATAAATCACGCCACTCGCTAATCGTTCCTTCTGGATAAACTTTCTTATTATAAACAATTCCTAATGTTCCCCAGAAATACGGAATGCTATAGGCGTTTTCTGGGTCAAAGGACTGATGTAAGAAACGTGGGTCGATATGTTCCATCCCTTTGATTTTTGAATAATCTAATTTTTCAAGTAAGTTTTCTTCGACCATTTTATGAATGGTGTACTCACTAGGGATGGCAATATCGTAGTTCGTTCCACCTTGCTTAATTTTTGTCAGCATGGCTTCGTTTGAATCGAACGTTTCATAAATAACTTTGTAACCTGTTTCTTGTTCAAATTGTGTAATGAGTTCTGGGTCGATATAGTCTCCCCAGTTATATACGATAATTGTTTGAGGGTCTCCTGCCGCTGCTGTTTCAAAATTCTTTCGGATTCCAAACAACACTAGGCAAGATACTACGATCGTCCCGATTAACATCGTTAGTCGCTTCATAGTGTGACTCCTTTCAACAAGTCACTCTCCGAAGCCTTCCCATTCAATCGTTTGTTGGAATTTTTGAATGAAGTAATATCCAATCACGAGTGATAATGAGAATAGGAACATCAATGTACTTAAGGCATTGATTTCTAAGCTGATTCCTTGGCGCGCACGTGAGTAGATTTCAACGGCAATCGTTGAAAATCCATTTCCTGTTACGAAGAATGTCACGGCGAAGTCGTCTAATGAATACGTAAATGCCATAAAGAATCCACTTAGAATTCCTGGTGTAATCGCTGGTAAAACGATGCGTGTTAATACTTGTGAGCTTGTTGCTCCTAAGTCACGAGCCGCTGTAATCATCGATGGGTTCATTTCTGATAATTTTGGTAAAACCATTAGTACAACGATTGGAATGTTAAACGCGATATGCGCAAGTAATACCGACATAAAGCCGAGTTTGAATCCAACCACTGTAAAGAGAATTAAAAGGCTGGCACCGATGATAACGTCTGGCGATACCATCAAAATATTGTTAAAGCCTAATAACACTTGTTTGCGACGGTTTGAACGGATGTAATGGATCATGATAGCTCCAAGTGTTCCAATCACTGTCGCGATTAAAGAAGATAAGAGTGCAAGAATTAATGTATCGAGCACAATTCCGATTAAACGGGTGTCGGCAAGAACGGCTTTATAGTGGTCGAGTGTAAAACTCTCGAATCCGTTCATACTACCAGCACTGTTAAATGAGTAAAAAATCAAAGTAGAAAATTCGGGCGCATATAAGACTACAAATACAAACACTAAGTAGAAATTACTCCACTTACTATTATTTTCTAATTTCATTCTGATACGCCTCCTTTTCTACGGTCTCTTGTAATAAACATTAAAATAATCATTGCTACAATCAATACAACCCCGATTGTAGAACCCATTCCCCAGTTTTGCGTTACTAAGAAATGTTGCTCAACGGCTGTACCAAGTGTAATCACGCGGTTTCCTCCAATTAAACGAGTCAACATGAAGAGTGAGAGCGATGGAATAAATACGGCTTGTACTCCACTGCGCACCCCGTTCATCGATAATGGAACGATGACACGTCTAAACGTATCCCATTTTGTTGCCCCAAGGTCGCGGCTTGCCGCAATGAGAGAACCTGGCAACTCTTCGATAGAGTTGAAGATTGGCAAAATCATAAATGGTAACTCGATATACGCCGCTACCGTTAAGAAACTGAAGTCAGTGAATAGGAATTCTTGTGGTGCCAATCCAAATAATGAAAGGAAGTTGTTCACTGTTCCTGTTTGGCTAAAGATTCCAATAAATGCATAGGCTTTTAATAGTAAGTTTACCCATGTCGGTAAGATGATTAATAAAAGCCATAGTTGTTTATGTTTTGTACGACTTAGGAAAAGTGCTGTCGGATAACTCACGAGTAGTGTTACAAGCGTTACAAGAAATGCGTACCACACTGAGTTGAATGTCATTTCTAAGTAGTTTCCTGACGCGAAATAATTCGTATAGTTTCCAAGCGTTACTTGACCATTGATGTCGAAGAATGATTTATAGAAAAATCATTCCAAGTGGCGTTACTACGAATAATAACAACCAGATAAAGTATGGAATGGAAAAATAATAGACGCGATTGTTTTAGTCATTTTTCTTCTACCTCGTCTTCGTAGCTTTCTAAACGAGCGTCGAAGTCTTCTTCACTTTCTCCAAAACGCATTACGTGGATATCTTGTGGTTCGAAGTATAAGCCCACTTTTGATCCTACTTCTGCTTTACGAGTTGAGTGAATCATCCATTCGTTGCCATTTTCGTCATAGCAGATGATTTCGTAGTGAACTCCGCGGAATAATTGCGTATCCACTTCAACTGTTAATTTTCCTTTTTCAATCGATGTTAATGTTAAGTCTTCTGGACGAATCACGATCTCAACTTTTTCGTTTGGACGCATACCAGCATCGGCACACTCGAATTCTTTACCAACGAACTCTACAAGGTAGTCTTCTTTCATAACCCCGTCAACGATATTACTTTCACCGATAAAGTCCGCAACGAAACGGTTGATTGGTTCATCGTAAATATCTACTGGTGTTCCTGATTGAACGATTTCCCCTTTACTCATAACGAAGATTTCATCACTCATCGCTAACGCTTCTTCTTGGTCATGCGTTACGAAGATAAATGTGATTCCTAGACGTTGTTGCAATTCACGAAGTTCATATTGCATGTCTGTACGAAGTTTTAAGTCTAACGCTGACAATGGTTCATCGAGCAATAGTACTTCTGGTTCGTTGACAAGTGCGCGGGCGATAGCCACACGTTGTTGTTGCCCACCAGACATTTGTGAGATTTCGCGGTTTTCATATCCTGATAATTGCACCATTTTTAAAGCGTCTGCCACTTTTTCTTTAATGATGTTTTCTGGAGTTTTCTTTAAGCGTAATCCAAACGCGATATTTTCGAATACGTTCATATGTGGGAATAATGCGTAGTCTTGGAAAACAGTGTTCACTTTACGTTTGTTTGGTGGAAGTTTTGTAACGTCTTCCCCGTTTAAAGTCACTTTTCCGTTTGATACATCTGTAAATCCAGCAATAATACGCAAGATTGTTGTTTTACCGCATCCCGAAGGCCCTAGTAATGTATAGAATTTTCCTTTTTCGATTTCGAAGTTGATATTTTTTAAAACATGAGTGTCCTCATAAAATTTGTTCACATTCTCAAATGAGATAATTGTGTTGTTTGACATTGCTAGCACCTAACTTTCTTAATTATAAATATGAATCTGTCGCCACGACTAAAACTTTCGATGTTGTCTTAGCGGCGTTGCTAATTTGGTGTTTGGCTTTCGCCTCAAAATAGAAGGACTCTCCCTTGGAAACTACTTCAACTTGTTTACCGACTTTAACCTGAATAGAACCTTCGAGTACATACCCAAATGTTTCCGCAAGTGACGGTTGGAACGTCTTGTACGCTCCCCCAACGGCAAACTCTAGAATTACGGGTTCCATCTCATGCTCGTTCGAGTCTGGATTGAGCCACGTGACCGTCGTTTGGTGCTTGGCGTCTTCCATCATCGTCATATCCTCTTCGCGGTAAATCGTGAGCGCCTCTTCTGGCCCCTCATCGAAAGTCCGCTGCAGGGCATCCCAACACTTCAAGAATATCAAAGAACGTATCCATTGATGGCGAGCTCAAATCATTCTCTAATTGCGAGATATATCCCTTTGACAAATCTGTTCTCTCTGCTAACTCTTCTTGCGTTAAACCCTTTTGAATACGGAGGGCACGCAGTTGATGACCGATTTCCATTGTCTTCTCCTTTTAAACTAATTGTTTACTAACACAAAGACCATTATACATTAAGTTTAGTAATAGTCAACAAATCAACCTCAAAAAAATCGCACTTTTTTTGAGAGTATATTTTTTTCTGCATCATAGTGCGGTTTTCTATGTTATTTTTTTCTGGTGAAAAAAAGCTGAAATTATCATATATGATAATTATCTTTTATGATAAATTGCATCGTTTAAACAAAATCAAAAATTAACTTATAAGTTAATTTTGAGTAAACAAAAACAGGATTCGATATCGAATCCTGTTTTTGAGTGTCTCGACATCTATTGTGTTCTGATGTGGTTGGTTGAAACTCCTCTCACATCCTGTGGAGTTGAACTCGGGCTCACAGGACTGACGTCCACTTCCCGTAGTATCCGCACGACTTGTTCCAAGTCCCTTGCGTTACTCCGGTCCAGTGTTTCAGTCCTGAGCGTTCGCCCTCGTATCCTGGTTTTTAGTGCGCAACCATCTCTTGAGCAATTTCCAACCCTGTCAAGTTTGATGGGTAGTATGTTGGCCAGTTGTCCATTTCTTCGAATAGTTTTTCTTGGCTTTCATTGCCCATAAAGATGTGGAAGTGTTCTGCTTTCACTGGAGCGATGTTGTGGTCGCTGAATTGAACGTATTTAGGAGCGCCTTCTACTGGGTTCACCGCTTCGAATAAGAAGCGGACGCCGCGGTTTCCTTTTTTGTATGTTAGGATTTTATATCCTACATATTTGTATTCCGCTTTAGCAGTTGTTCCATCTTCTTTTTGGAACTCCATTGTAGTATCCGTGATATTGATATTTTTAATATCTGTTTTATATCCTGTTGTGTAGTATGCTTTGTACTCGTCTTTTGTCATCTTTTTGCCAATTTTTGCTTTGTAGTCAAAGACTGGATCAAGAGTGCCATCTACTAAGTAAGGATATACGGATTGCCATTCGCCAGCGTAATCAGACAATGTGCGGTCTTTTACAGCACTATCTTCGAAGTAGCCTTTTGAAACTGTCTTCTCGTCTTCTGCGTGTTCTGGTTGGATGTCTTTTCCTGGTTGGTCTGTCGTTTTCTTCAACGCTTCAAGGTTTTCGCGCATTACAGAGATGTAGTCTTCACCTTTATCCATTTCCTCTTTTTGTTAAAAGATTCAATTGGATTTAAAACGGCTAACTCAACGCCTGCTTCTTCCGCTAATGTTTTCGCGATTTTCTCAGAAGCATTTTCTTCAAAGTAAATAATCTTAATGTCGTTTTCTTTCACGTATTTTGTTAACTCTGCTAAACGTGCAGCACTTGGCTCAGCTTCTGGTGAAATCCCAGTGATTCCCACTTGGTTTAAGCCGTAATCTAATGCTAAATAACGGAATGCTGTATGTTGTGTTACAAAAGTTCTTTTTGTTTGGCATCTTTAAATGCATTTTGTGTAGTCATTATGCAACGCTGTTAATTTTTTTCGATGTAGGCTTTTAGCATTTTTCTCGAAAGCTTTCTTTACGCTCAGGGAAAGCTTCCGCTAGCTGCTTCGTAATGTTTTTGAACCATTTGAATCGCGCGTTCTGGTGATAACCATACGTGTGGATCGTATTCATGACTGTGACCTTCGCCAGCATGGTCATGGTCGTGTTCTTCCTCTTCACCGCCAGGAAGGAGTACCATATCTTTTGTTGCGCTGATGGCTTTGACTTTGCTATCAGATTCGATAGTCTTAAGAACTGCAGGAATCCATGTTTCCATATACTCGCTATCATAAACAAGCGCATCTGCTTCGCTCATTTTTGCGATTTCTTTTGCAGAAGGTTCGTAGTCATGTGGCTCTGTTCCAGCACCGATGACAAGCGATACGTCTCCTTCATCCCCTACAATATTTCTTGTAAAATCATAAATCGGAAAGAAGGTCGTTGAAATTTTTAGCTTTCCTGATTGTGTTTTGCTATTTGAATTACTTGGCGCACATCCTACGGCAACCAGTACAAACATCAATAATAATCCAATAAATGTCGTTTTTTTCATGATATATTCTGTCTCCATTTCTTAAATCGTAATTCTTACGTTTTGTATTGTAGCACCTCACAAGATTCATTGCAAGGATTTTTTCTGTAAACATTTTGCTAACTTTCTTTGACTTTGTTAGCATTTTGTTTACATTTTTTCAATCCACAAAAAAAGTCTTATCCGCATCATCGCAAATAAGACTTCTCTTCTATTAGATTAATACTTTTCGATAAGAACGATTGCGTACGCTCCATTTGCGGATTCTCAAGGACTTCTTTTGGATGTCCTTCTTCCACAATCACGCCACCGTCCATGAAGATTAAACGCGTTCCCACTTCACGGGCAAATCCCATTTCGTGCGTTACGACAACCATGGTCATGCCTCCTGCTGCAAGTTCCTTCATTACGTTTAGTACTTCGCCCGACCATTTCTGGGTCCAAGCGCTGACGTTGGCTCATCGAACAAGAGCACATCGGGTTCCATCGCAAGTGAACGTGCAATCGCGATTCTTTGTTTTTGCCCCCCAGATAGTGAGTTTGGATAGACATCCGCTTTATCGGCTAAGCCCATTTTCTCTAGAAGCTCGTGTGCTTTTTGTTCTGCGACCGCCTTGTCGATTTTCTTCAATTGAATTGGTCCAATCGTGATATTTTCTAATACGGTTAAATGCGGGAATAAATTGAAGTGTTGGAACACCATCCCTAAGTGTTGACGCACGCTATCGAGGTCCACTCCTTTTTCATTGATGCATTGGTCTTTGAAGAATACCTTTCCGCTAGTGGGTTCTTCTAGTAAGTTTAGGCAACGTAAGAAAGTCGATTTTCCTGATCCAGAAGGACCGATAATCACGAGCACTTCCCCTTGTTCAATATGAGTGGAAATTCCGTTTAAGACTTGCTTATCGCCGTATTGTTTTTTAATCTCTTCTGTTCTAATCACTGGCTTGTAACTTCCTTTCTAGTTTGTCCATAAAGAATGCAATCGTCGTAGTCATGACGAAGTATAAGAACGCCGTCATTAACAGTGGGAATAAATACCGTAAAAGTTGCTCCACGAACCGTGTCTGAGCTGTACATTAAATCGTGAATACCGATTAAAGAGACGATGGATGTTTCTTTAATTAAGGTCGCAAATTCATTCCCGATGGCTGGTAAAATATTTTTCATCGCTTGTGGCAAGATAATTTGACGCATCGCCATTCGTTTCGGCATCCCCATTGAACGAGCGGCTTCCATTTGCCCTTTATCCACCGATTGAATCCCACTACGGATAATTTCAGCGATATAGGCTGTCGTGTTAACGGACACGGCAATAACACCTGAAACAAAAGTCGTTTAAATCAAGAACGGTCGCGAGTCCAAAATACACTAAGTACAATTGCACAAGAAGTGGTGTTCCACGAATAATGTCGATATAGACCTTCGCTGCTTTTGACAAAAACTTGTTTGAGCTAAGTCTTGCGAGTGCCATTAACGTTCCACATCCAACCCCGACAATTACAGAGAAGAATGACAGTAACACGGTTGTCGTTGCCCCTTCGAGAAACAGAGGCCAATATTTAATAATTAATTCCATTCTTTTTCCTTCTTTCTATTCTGACATTAAATTCGTATTGCGAATAATCGATTCTTTTTAGTTTCCCTGAAGACTCTAACTGATCGAGCACCTCTTGTACTTTTTTTGTACAAACACTTCATTGCCCTTTTTGCGCCACGGCTGCAGTTCCGGCATCTTCACTTGGGATTTCTACCGAAGCAACGGTGATGTCGTTATTTCGCCTTTCACGAATTCATCCGCTGCAATGTTATCCATAATCACTGCATCGAGTTTTTCCTTGTTGCAAGGCTAAAAATCAAGGTTGGATTTTTTTCGGTTGTGATGTTAGCGTTGCACCTGTCAGTGTGTCTTTTACAATTCCTTCTTGAGAGGTTCCTTTTTGCGCTCCGACATTTGCGCCATTGAAGCTATCCAGCGACGTGAACTTTACCAGCATCTGTCTTCTTCACGACCGCTACCATATGTGAATCATAGTAAATATTCGTGAATGCTACTTCCTTACTACGCTCTTCGGTTGGCGTGATTCCTGCAAGAACGAGGTCTACTTTCCCTGACTTCATCGCAGCAATCAAGAAGTTAAATTCCATCTCTCGAATCTCTACTTCTACCCCAAGCGCTTCACCAATGGCATTGGCGATATCAATATCGATTCCGACAACAGAGTCTTTACCATCGTTAATATAATGCCATTCAAACGGTGGGATAGTCCGCTGTCGTTCCGATGACGATTTTTTGCTTTTTGTAAATACGGTCTAATACCGCTGACCCTGTACTATTTTCTGTTGTTACTTGATTCGTGCACGAAGCTAAAAAGCCGACAAGCACGATGAGCATCGCTATAATTTTCTTCATTTGAAACCTCCTTGTAAAATAAAAACGCCCCTTATGCAAAAAGCATAAGAGACGATGTCTGTCGTGGTACCACTCTATTTTGACGGGGAATTGCTTCCCGATCCTTTTCCTTGTTAACGCAGATTTCTGCGAAGATGGCTACTCGATTTCTCCCATCTTTTTCTACAAAGTGCGCTTCCAGAATTTCTTATCCAATGAGCTTCCACTCTACCTCATCTCGCTTGCGACTCCAAAATTCTGTACTCTCTTTGTCAATGAATTTATGTTCTTAAGTTGTTTTGTATTTTAGACCTATTCTTTTTGCTTGTCAACTGGCGAGTGTAAATTTGCATAAAAAAAGATAAACCCTACGGATTCATCTTTTTCCATTTTTGTCTTGAAGATACCAACCAACTGCCCATCCCTACAACAAGAAGGTAATTTTTCAATGGCTCCAACGAGATTTACTGAAGAAGCCTGAGCTAAATACGTTAACAGATGATTGGTTCCAATACCAATTCCTCCAACCATCAGTGCTGCCAATACCACTCGCAAATAAAACCAATCATACTTCACATTTACAGCAATCAAAATCATAAGGACGGCTAGATTCCAAAATCCGATTTCCCTTTGCCAACCGACTGCAACTCCGTATCCCGAGTGTGAACCCATCACCTCTGGAAAGAAAATTTGGAAAAATCATTGCTCCTGTCATCGCAATGATTAATACGATAAACATCACTTTTAAAAAAATTTATTCATTCTTCTTCACCTCGCTGTTTGTTATTCTCATTCAAAACTCAAAACAAAAGAGCTCCCGGTTTCCCCAGGAGCCCCTGATTCACTATTTGCTTAAACCTTCAATGATTTTATCTAGGTTCCATTTCATCATGCTGTAGTAGCTGTCTCCATCTTTTTCCTGCTTCTGCAACAGAGTCAGTGAAGATTGTTGAGAAGATTGGTAGACCAGTTTCTTGAGAAACAGTCTTCATTGGACGATCATCCACACTACTTTCTACGAATAATGATGGAACTTTTGATTCACGTAATTGACGAACCAAGTTTTGTGATTTGTTCTGGAGTTCCTTCTTCTTCTGTGTTGATTTCCCAGATGTACGCTGATTTAATATCGTACGCTTTTAGAGAAGTACTTGAAAGCAGCCTTCACTTGTTACGATTAAACGTTTTTTTCTTCAGGAATTTTTTGCGATACGTTGTTTAGCATCTTTATCTAACGCTTCAAGCTTTTTCAACATAAGCTGCTAAATTCTTTTTCATATGTTTCTTTGTTCTTTGGATCTTTTGCGATTAATTGTTTTCGCGATGTTTTTTTAGCATAAATCACACCATTTTTCGATGTTTAACCATGCGTGAGGGTCTTCTTTTTCCAGCTTTCGTTTTTGCCCTTCTAAGGTAAATCACATCAACGCCATCACTCACTGCAAAAGTAGTCTTTATCTGCATCTTTTCCTGCATTATTCACCATCTTTTGTAAACCAAGCATCTCCCAGCATTTTCTAAGTTGATTCCATTATAGAAAAATCAAGTCTGCTTTTTGAACCTTTTTGAACATCTTCTGGTAATGGTTCATACTCGTGTGGGTCTTGTCCTACTGGAACAATACTATGTAAAGTTTCACTAAATCGCCGGCGATATTTTTTTGTCATATCATAAATAATAGAGTTGGTTGTCACCACATTGTATTTTTTTCAGTATTTCTGCCTTTGAACGATGATCTTTTGAAAACTATGTATCTTTACCAGTAGCGCATCCTGCAATCCCTAAGACAACAAGAGTAGCTACTAAAAAGTTTCTTCATGCTATTCATGAGATTTCCTTCTTTCTCTTTGTTTTGGTGAAACGATAAAACTTACGACAAAAAAAGTGCTGCTGCTGTTAATACGATGGTTGATCCCAATAGCGATGTTAAACGTATATCCAATAAACAATCCTAATACTGGATGATAATGAGCCAAATATTGCGGCTAAAAATCGAGCATTGTTTTTCAGACGATTTGAATATAAATACGCTGTTGCTGCAGGGGTGATTAGTAGTGCCACAATCATGACTGTCCCTACACTTTGCATCGCGGTAATGGATACTAGTGCTAATAGGAACATCAATAAGTAATGATAAAACTGTACATTCATCCCTGTAGATTGAGCGAAGACTGGATCAAAACTCGTTACTTGTAATTCTTTAAAATACGCTAAAATAACGACGACTACAATCACGCTCACCACCAATGTAATGAGTAAATCAATATCTTGTACGGCTAAAAATATTCCCGAATAAAAATATGGAATAAGTCTGTTGAACTCTTCGCCACACTAATCAAAATAACTCCCAATGCCAAAAACGAACTAAAGGTAATCCCGATAGCAGTATCGCCTTTGATAGTACTATTTTGATTCACAAATGCAATAAGGAACGATGCTAATAACCCGAACACGAGGGCTCCAATAAAGAAGTTAATGCCTAAAATAAACGACAACGCTACACCCGGTAATACCGCGTGAGAGATAGCGTCCCCATTAATGACATCCTCTTAGAATGATGAAGCATCCTAAAATTCCGGCAACCGCACCAATCACGACTGCTGAAACAAGCGCATTTTGTAGGAAATGGAATTCCATTAACCCTTCAATGAAATTATGCATGTTGCTCACCTCCTTGTGGAATATAAACACTTCCGCCGTATACATCATCTAAGTACTTCTTAATGAATACGTCTTCTGTTTTTCCAGAGGCTACAATCGCGTGTTTGACAAGAATCACATGGTCAAAGTATTCTTTCACCTTCGATAAGTCATGGTTGACCATTAAAATAGTCTTCCCTTCCTCTTTCCATTTACGGAGAATTGTCATAATGACTTTCTCACTAAGCATATCAATCCCTACAAATGGTTCATCAAGGAAAAATATATTGTGCTTCTTGAACCATACAACGTGCTAATAATACACGTTGGAATTGACCGCCAGAAAGAGCCCCGATTTGGCGAGATGCTAAATCAGTTAATCCAACTTCTTCAATGGCTGCATCGACCTTTTCCCAATCTTCTTTCGTCAAACGTTGCAATGGTTTCTTTTTAACAGTTCTTCCTAAAGCAACGCACTCACGAATGGTGATTGGAAATGTAAAGTCAATGTGGCTTTTTTGTTCGACATAGGCGATTTTCTGTAATACTTTTTTTGCGGGTTCTCCATCAATCAGAATTTCTCCTGATGATTGAATAAGTCCTAATATTGCTTTTAATAATGTTGATTTACCTGCACCATTGGGCCCAATAATCCCAGTAATGGTTGGTCCTTCAATGGTTGCATTACAATCTTTTAAAACATGTGGTTGCATCGCATACGATACTCCCAACATTTTTAATCGTAATCAATGAATTCATCCTTTCAAAATATGTAGATTCTACAATTGTTAGGTTACCCTAAAAAAACTCCATTTCGTCAAGTACTTTTTAGGGTTTCCCAAAAAGTTTTTCAGAAAAAAATTTTTGAAAAGCTAGCATATTAACATATCTGTTAATTAACATATATGTTAATTTTTCAGCCGTTTTGAAGAGCGCAAAAAGGCGCCTTCCGTTGCCCGGAAGACGCCCTTTCAAACTCTTTATTTTGTTAATAATGCTGCAGCTGCTTCATCACAAATAACTGTCACTTTTGGATGTTTTTGTAGGATACTTGCAGGAACTTCCTCTGTGATAGGACCTTCCACTAAATCCTTTAATCGCATGGATTTTCTTAGGTCCGAATGCAATTAACACGATTTCTTTGGCATCCATGATGGATTGTAATCCCATTGAATAAGCGTAGCGTGGCACATCTTCTTCTTTTTCGAAGAAACGTTTGTTCGCTTCAATGGTTGATTCTGTTAAATGAACCTTATGTGTGCGTTGAGTGAATGGTGTACCAGGTTCGTTGAATCCGATATGTCCGTTACTTCCAATTCCCTAATAATTGTAAGTCCACTGGATTTTCTTGAAGAATGCGTTTCATAGCGTACGACTTCTGCATCTACATCTTTCGGCCAATCCCGATCTGGTAAATAGCTATGTTTAAATGGTTTTCGCGTTGAATAATTGCTCTTTCATGAAATAAGTGATAGCTATGTTCATCCGTTGGCGCTAATCCAACATATTCATCTAAGTTCACTGAGATACGATCTGAGAAAATCTAAATCGCTATTTCTAAGTAATTCATATAACCCAATTGGACTTGAGCCTGTCGCTAGTCCAAACACTTTCGCTCCTTCGCCGTGTGCGCGTTTAAAAAAATCTCAAAAAGCGGCTAATGCGCCTTCTTCTTGAGTTTTTACAACAATAACTTCCATTAACAATACCTCCCTGAATTCCCCTTTCAAAAAAAGGGTTCTAAAAAAACATGAATAAATGCTCCAACTATCATTGTAACAAAAAAATTCAGAGGTCTTTAAATAGCTAAATTCATTTTAGTTCATAAAAATCTTCGTCGTACATCACCCATTGTTCGTAATGCTTTCGCCTCGAATGCCTCTGTTGGGTCGTGCAGCCTCGATTACAAGTGGAGACGCATTTGTCAACGCTCACCTCTTCAAGTGGAACCCACACAATTCCCTTCGAATCGTTCTTCTCTTCGCTCGTCACGAAGTCCTCTACCGTTTGAGCGTTCTTTTCTTCAACATCGATGGCAAACAAAACAAACTCATGATGCACGCGCGCAATTCCTGGAACGGTCACAAACACATCACGAATCGTATTTTGATGAATGGCAGACACTTGGAATCCAGTCTCCTCTAACATTTCTCGTCGCAATGTTTCTACCAAACTCTCGCCTTCTTCTGGCGTTCCTCCTGGCAAATCAAATCTCCCGCGGTATGGTCCACGCGTCTTACGGATGCAAAGGATGCGTCCCTCGCGAATACAAACTCCATACACGCCAAAGTGTTTCATTTCTTTCATTGTCTTCCTCCACGAAAATAGAGGTGGCACGCCACCTCTATTTCTTTTTTCTGAAGCCGTTAATGTGACTTCCTTTGTTGAGATTCTACTCCATGTTTTACGGCTAATCGGATGATCCAGTAGAACACATATAGAGCAACTCCCATCAGTGCAAACGTCCCCAGAAACATTGGTAATACTAAGTCCATAAAGACCACCTCCAATGAAATTGAAAACTATTAACCGACTATTGTTACCTTCATTATAGCACTCCTTATTTGAAATTCAATAGAGCGTTTGCTTGGAATAAAAAAAGACTATCCCATAAAGGATAGTCTAATGATTATGATTTCGACATAAATCTCGCAAAGAATTTTGCCATACCACTGCTCGTTGGTAATGTTAAAGTACTCTCGTATTCTTTACGATATTTATAGAAGTAAATTATTCTTGTTAAATATTCAATCCATTTTGCAAACATCAATATTAATCCAAACATAGAAACTGGGAATAAGATCTCATTAATATGCGCACTAATTCTGGATCTCCATTTACATTTTCACCGATTTTAAGCGTCCAACGATTTAAAACGGATGGGAATAATAAAATTCCACCATATAACAAAGCTCATCAATCGAACATCCCAATCAGATACTCTTCCTCTCCAATATCAAACAGATATGCTTTTAAATTTCTTTGTCCCGTCGATAATATACTTTTTAACAAAGTATAAGACCAAAAATAATCTGTAAATAAAAGCCGTAACTCCAAATGCATCGATAGTAGAGTCCAATGGGACATTGGTAATAAAGCAGTGAAAAGCTACTAATTGAAGAACAAGTATATAGAAAATGCCATATAACAGTTGATTAACATAATTACCCTTCGGCAGAATATTTAACACCGTTAAAAGCAATTAAAGTAAACATTAACACTATAATTACTGGTCGAAGATAGAGTCCTATTTCTCCCATGAGTGCTGCAGATTGTTGCGAAATTACTTTGCACACTTGCTGTAGATTGGCGAAATTGATCGAGCATTGCTACTCCAACACCATAGAATACAATCATCATTAACAACCCTACTAGCCCTGTCGTTCTTCTCCAAAAACTCATCGAAGACATGACACCCATTCTTGCTCCATCTTCTGTTAAAATACTCTCATCAATAATCTTCTTCGATTGCTCAAAACTTGCACCAAAGAGTTTGTTATTTGTTTGCATCATAAATCCCCTTTTCTAATCCTTCTCTTTCTTGTTTGAGCGATTCCCATCATCTACTCAAACTTCTCATAGTTCTTAAGATATCAGTTTCTGTTAAAAATGTCAACGTTTTTCCATAGCCTTCCCCCTGATTTTCCAACAAAAAGCCATCCCTACCAGTTGTCTGATAGGAATAGCCTTTGAATCTTTATTTCCAGAAATCATCGTAGATTGTAATTGGTAAGTGACGTTTATGTTCTGTCTTTCGATACCAATTTTCAATCGTCTCTGCAGCTTTTTCGTTGATATCTTTTCCTTCGAGATAATCATCAATCTCTTCGTAAGTAACCCCTAGCGCTACTTCGTCTGGAAGCGATGGACGATCCTCTTCAAGGTCTGCCGTTGGAACTTTCAAGTATAGATGTTCTGGAGCACCTAGTACTTGTAACATCGCACGGCCTTGACGTTTATTGAGACGCCATAACGGAATGATATCCGCAGCACCATCCCCAAATTTCGTATAGAAACCAGTCACCGATTCTGCCGCATGGTCTGTTCCGATAACGGCACAGCCCGTTTGGCCAGCAATCGCATATTGAGCCACCATACGTTCACGCGCCTTTGATATTTCCTTTTATTGAAGTCTGAAATTTCCATTCCCTAAGGCTTCAATACTGCGTTCAGACGCATCTACTGCATCCTTCACGTTTCACGCGAAGCACATCCGTTGCCTTCATAAAGGCAATCGCGTCCATGGCATCTTGTTCATCTGCTTGCACGCCATAAGGAAGGCGCACAGCATAGAAACGATACACTTTTTTTGGTCTTGTTCTTCGTTCAATTCATCAATCGCCATTTGTGCGAGTTTCCCAGCAAGCGTTGAATCTTGTCCGCCACTAATCCCAAGGACATACCCATTCAAGAAGGGATGCTTTGCAAGATACGCCTTTTAAGAAATCGACGGTTTTACGAATTTCTTCTTCAGGATTAATCACTGGTTTCACACGAAGCGTTTCGATAATTTTTTTGTTGTAATGGTCTCATAACGTTCCCCTTTACTTTGCGTTTTCTTTTGGCCAACTGTTCTGATTTAAGACGCACTTCTTCTCTGATTTCCGCAATACTTGCCAATTTTTGGTCGTATGTCTTTTGAGAGAGGTCGACTGGATATTGCTCTGGGTTCAAGATACGTTTGTATTCGTCCCATAGCGCTTCGATTTGCTCATCTTTGTACGCTTTAATATCTTTTAGTTTTGGCAATTCATACACTAATTTTCCGTTTTCGAAAATCGGTTGTAAAATTGGACGCGCAGTAAAGTCTGTCACTGTTTTATTGATATAAGTGTAGACTGGGTGGAACATAAAGAGTTCTTCTAATTGATCTGGACGTTCATCCCATAATGCAATATAGTCCCCTTCAGATTTTCCGTCAGAATTACGAGTAATACGCCATACTTGTTTCTTACCAGGTGTGGATACTTTTTCCGCATTGTTTGAAATCTTCATTGTATCCACCATTACGCCGTTTTCGTCTTCGATACTTACAAGTTTGTACACACAGCCAAGCGCTGGTTGGTCATACGCTGTAATTAAACGAGTACCGATTCCCCAAACGTCGATTTTAGCGCCTTGCATCTTCAAGTTGAGGATTGTTTTTTCATCAAGGTCACTTGACGCGTAAATTTTCGCTTTTGTAAATCCAGCTTCGTCTAATTGTTGACGAACTTTTTTCGACATATAAGCCATGTCACCACTGTCGATACGAACTCCTAAAAAATTAATCTTGTCGCCGAATTCTTTGGCTACACGGATAGCATTTGGAACACCAGATTTCAAGATATCATACGTATCCACTAAGAATACGCAGTCACGGTGACTCTCGGCATACGCTTTAAACGCTTTATAGTCATCACGGTACGCTTGTACTAATGAGTGGGCATGTGTTCCCAGAAACTGGAATGCCAAACATCTTGCCGGCACGAACGTTACTTGTCGCATCGCATCCACCGATGTACGCTGCACGTGTTCCCCAAATTGCCGCATCTAATTCTTGCGCACGACGAGTACCGAATTCAAGCACTGGATCGTCTCCAGAAACCATACGTACACGGCTCGCTTTTTGTTGCGATCAGCGTTTGAAGTTAACGATATTTAATAATGCTGTTTCGATTAATTGGCATTCAGCAAGCGTTCCTTCTACTTGCACCAAGTGGTTCGTTTCGCGAAAAAAACGAGTTCCCCTTCTACTGCAGAGCGAATGCTTCCTTTGAATTCGAAGTTTTCTAAGTATGTTAAGAATTCTTCTGGATAATGTCCAAGTCCACGTAAATAGTCAATATCCGTTTTTGAGAAACGTAATTGTTCAATGTAACGAACGATGCGTTCTAGTCCTGCAAAAATCGCATATCCATTTTCAAATGGTAATTTTCTGAAATACGCTTCGAAAATTGGCTTTTTTTCTCATAAACGCCTGTTTCCCAGTAGGTTTTCATCATATTAATTTGGTATAGGTCTGTATGTAGTGTTAAACTATCATCTTTATAAATTGAGTTCATCTGTCGATACCCCTTTTTTTATTGTAGTTACCTCTTTATTTTACAACAGTTCTAGGGCAATGTACATGCATGGAGACTCGGGAGCTCGTGAAAATGCAAAAAAGGACAAGCTTTTCAGCTTGCCCCTTGTCGTTTCTGTTTGATTAAACGTCTAAGAATCCTTCGTGCGGAGTCATATGGAAGTATTCCGCAATTTCTTGTAATTGCACATCTGTAATTTCTTGAAGGATTTTGCCACCTTGTGCACCGACTTGAGAATAAATCATCGCTGCTTTTTCGATGACTTCAATCAAACCATATGTTTCATCCAAAGTATCACCTGCCGCAAATAATCCATGGTGTGGCCAAATCACGGCTCTAAACTCTGCCATTTTCGCAGCCGTTGCTTCCCCAATCGCGTTTGTTCCAGGCGTCATATAAGGAATCACACCAATACCTTCTGGGAAGACAACAATTGATTCAGCTTGCATTTTCCAAAGAAGTCTTGATAAATGACGTTCGTCTAATGGTTGTGTGAAGCTTAATGCGATAAGGTTTGTTGGATGGCAATGGAACACCACTTTATGATTTGGATTCACTTTGAGTCGTTCGATATGGCTCATTAAGTGGCTCGCGAATTCTGAAGTTGGTTTGCCGCCATCTTCAAATCCCCATAGTAATTCTGCTTTTTGTCCGTCTTCAGAAATACGAACCAAGCCTAAATCAAGAAGTGGTTGGTTTGTCACGTTTCTGAAGTAACGGCCTGTACCGGTTACTAAGTAATAGTAGCCCGCAAGTGTTGAAGCGTCGAACCCTAAGTCGAGGACACGTTTCACTTCCTTCACATCTTCATACGCTTCTACTTCACTCGCTTCCAAACGTACGGATACGTTCCCGCCATTACGTTCATCCCAGTAACGTAAGTACGATTCTTTTGTCAGTTCACATAATTTTTTTACAGCTGGTGATTCAATAAATTTTGTCATTTTTCAATTCTCCCTTAATTTCTTTGTGATAAATACTTGTTCTTCGTATGCTTTGACTTCATTATACCATGCAAGTCCGACTGGAACACCATTAATTTCATCTATTTTAGCCAAAATAAAAGGTCGGTAACGCTAATTGGGCATCACCGACCTTCAATCTATTTATTCAAATTTTACTTATTCGCATTATGTGCTGGTCTCATATTGATTTGTAATAAGTTAGCCAAATTCGCATCGTCAATAGTTGCTTTTACCTTGGTCATCTGACCTTTAATGGCCAGATAATGTGTAGTATCTGGTATCAATCCATCCATCTAACTTACATAATTATCTGCTTTGAAATTCAGCGCTGCTAATTGCAAAACAAAACGAACTATTTAATCCTTTAGCATAATTTTTCTTGAATTAATCGATTGTGTTCTTTCATCAATCCCTCAAAAATTCTTCTTTGTCAGTATGGTAAGTTGCTCTTATATAATATTGATTGGCATCTATAGAAGGAGCCGCAAAATTTCAGATACACCATATCCCTTCCACTTTATAATCCTCTAAATTATAAGCACCTGCCTTACCAAGTGCATTAGTGTTCACTTTAAGAACATAGGGTGCATACACTTTCAATGGATATTTCTCACCCTTGATATTCGAAAACTTCATCGTTAGAAAATGGAGGTTGCAGTTTAGATAACATGTCCACCATATTCCATTCCAGAAATTATCAAAAATTCTTCCTGATTAGAAGCACCTGCTGCCTTAACAACTTTGTCAAAAGTAGCGTTGATGCACAAAAACTGCATCGACTAAACTTAAAGCGGTTAATACTTTTTATCTGTAATACTCTTTTTCTTTTTCTTCTAGAGATTCTGCAGCTTTTTAGTTCTGATAAAGTTAATGTCGATTTTTTTCCTAGTTCTTGTTTCTACATATACTTTTTCAAAGTTGCTGGATCTACTTTGGCATTCAGTCAAAAACTCGCTGCTGGTCCTGTCACATCTGCTTTATGATAAGCCGATGCTTGCGTTGTTCCTTTGCTGAGTCTGATGTTGATGTAGACTGGGAGCATCCCGCTACCACTAGTGATAGGATGGCCACACTCCCTGCTAAAAATCGTTTCATTCTTTCTTCATAACGATCTCCTCTCATATACTAGTGATTTACCTTATTCAAACTTTGCTTTTTATTGGCTTCATTTGCGGATTTCATATCAATTTGAAGAAGGTTCGCTAAGTTTGTATCATCAATCGTTGCATTTCCATTGTCGTCCACTTTAATCGCGAGGATATGTTGGTTTCTATCGTAATAATCCATTCCTTCTAAGTTGACATAGCCATCTCCTCTAAACCCAACGGCAGCTAAACGGTAAATGAATTTATACAAGAGCGCTTTTGTGAAGTCTGTTTGTCCGACCTTTTGCGCTTCTTCAACCATTCCATCGAAGAAAGCTTTGTTATTTGTTTGATAACTGGCTTGCACTTCATATTGGTATAAGTCAACACGTGGTGCTTTCAATTTTAAGTACACAGTATCGCCTTCGACTTTGTAATCTTCTAACGTATACGCTGCTGCTCTTCCTAGGGCATTCGTATTTACCTTTAAGTATATTGGGCCGTAGACTTTAATTGGATACTTCACTCCTTGATACTCCACTTCCCCATCATTTGTAAATGTTGGGCGTGCTTCCTTCAAGAAGTTCACCATATAATCATTCCAAATACGTGTAAAGAATTCCTCTTGGGTTGAAGTCCCTGTTGCTTTTAAAAGCACGTCAAAGTTTTCTTGATTGACAAAGACGGCATCCAAAAGTTTTAAAGCTTCTAGAACTTTCTTATCAGTAATGCTCTTCTTCTTTTCATTCAAGGCCTCGACTGCTTTTTTCACACCCTCCAAGTTCATCGTAACTGTTTTTCCGCTATTTGATTCAACATATGTTTGTTCGTATTTCGTCATTGGTGCGACCTTTGCATTCCAGTCAAATGACGCTGCTGGATTTTTAGCATCCGTTTTTGTATTAGAAGCTACCTGTGTTGTTACTTCACTTGTTGCTTCTGTTGTTTCCTTTGCTGCTTCTGATGTTGATTTAGACTGAGAACATCCCGCTACTACTAGTGATAGGAGAACCACACTCCCTGCTAAAAATCGTTTCGTTTCTATTTTCATAAATGACTCCTCTCAACTCTTATAAAGAATATTTTCACGATAACTTGGAATCATTATACCATAATCCTTTGACCTTCAAAACAATTTTCCGAAAATCCTAATGATAGCAGGGAAAAAAGCACCCTCACCATCGTGAGAGTGCTTGCTTCATTGATTATTGTAATTTTTCTAAGTCAGCTTGTAAGGCTGCTACTTTTTCTTTTGCAGCTTCTTCACTATCCGCTTTTGCACCGATGTAGAACTTAATTTTCGGTTCTGTACCACTTGGACGAACCGCAATCCAAGATCCATCTTCTAAAATATATTTCAATACATTTGAAGTTGGAAGTCCGATTTCAGAAACAACACCGTTCTCATCTTTTTGCTCATTCACCGCGAAGTCTTGCGCTAATGCTACTTTCAATCCTCCAAAGCTAGTTGGAACTGAAGAGCGTAAGCCATCTAATAATGCTTTAATCTTTTGTGGACCTTCTAAACCAGCTACTGTTACAGAAATTGTTTTCTCTAAGAAGTATCCGTGTTTTGCGTATAACGCTTGAAGACCATCGTATAAAGTCTTACCTTCGTTCTTGAAGTGAGCCGCTACTTCTGTAAGTAATAACACTGCTTGAACGGCATCTTTATCACGGACGAATGATTTTACAAGGTATCCATAGCTTTCTTCAAAGCCGAACATGAATGTATGCTCTCCTGTTTCTTCGTCGTGTTGGATTTGTTCTGCGATGAATTTGAATCCTGTTAATACATTCATCATTTCAGCGCCATAACTCTTAGCAACTGCTGTTGGAAGTTCGCTACTTACGATTGATTTCACGACAAGCGCATTACTTGGAAGAGTTCCTGCTTGTTGGTGAGCGTATAATAAGTAATCAACTAAGATAGCCGCGATTTGGTTTCCTGTAATCACTTGGTAGCTTCCATCTGGCAAGCGTACGGCTGCACCCATACGGTCCGCATCCGGGTCAGTCGCTAATAATACGTCAGCGCCCACTTTTTTCCCTAATTCTACTGCATATTCAAATGCACCTGCTTCTTCAGGGTTTGGAGATTTAACTGTTGAGAAGTCTCCATCTGGCACTGCTTGTTCTTCAACAACGTGCAATCCTTTGAAGTTTGCTTGTTCTAATGCTTTTTCTACAAGCATTAAACCAGTTCCGTGTAATGGTGTATACACCACTGATAATCCTTCCACATCGCTAAGAAGTTTGGGATTTACAGAGACTGTTTTAATTTCTTTCAAGTACGCATCATCCACGTCTTTCCCGATAATCGTTACAAGTCCTGATGCTTCTAATGCTTCATCATCTAACACTTTAAGTTCAAGCGGATTTGCTACTTGGCGAACGTACGCTGTTAATGCATCCGCATCTTTTGGAGGCATTTGACCGCCGTCTTCACCATATACTTTATATCCGTTGTAAGCTGCTGGATTATGACTAGCTGTAATCATAATTCCGGCAAATGTATGCAAGTGACGTACTGCAAATGATAATTCTGGTGTTGGACGTAAGCTTTCAAATACATACGAAGCAATCCCATGAGTTGCTAAAGTACGTGCAGACTCCATTGCGAATTCTGGTGAAAAATGACGTGAATCGTAAGCAATCGCTACCCCACGTTTTTTCGCTTCTTCCCCGTAACTTTCAATTAAGCGTGATAATCCTTCTGTTGCCTGACGCACTGTGTAAGTGTTCATGCGATTAATCCCAGGCCCCACAATTCCACGCATTCCCGCAGTACCAAACTCTAATGGTGTATAGAAGGCTTCCTCTTTTTGTGTGTCATCCATTGATTGTAATTGCACTTTTAATCCTTCTTCAAGTGCCTCAAAAGATTCCCATAATTTTGCTGTTTCTTTCCAACTCATTTGCATTCGTCTCCTTCTACTGAGTAATCATTTCTTACGTTCTTTTATTATCCCTGATTTTCCGAATAGTTTCAACTTCTTTGTGAACTAAAAATCAAGATTTTGAACTTCGAAGCCGTATTCCTGAATATGTGTTTTCAGCATATGCAAGAATCGCCCTGCTTCTTTGGATAATTTGCGTTGATCGTGTTGCAGGATTCCGAGTTCCATTGTATCTTCTACGTCCAGCGGCACCGCAACAATCTTATCATCATTTAGCTTACTACTAATAATCCCTGAACTGATGGTGTATCCATTTAGACCAATCATTAGGTTAAAGATGGTCGCACGGTCACTAACTTTAATACTCTTCTTATGCTCCATCGTGCTGAGGATTTCCTCTGAGAAGTAGAATGAGTTTTCTTCCCCTTGCTCATATGACAAATAAGGGTAATCTTCTAGTTCTTCTAGAGTAATGCTCTCTTTTTCTGCAAGTGGATTTTGTGTGCTTAAGAACACGTGTGGTTTCGCTGTAAAGAGTGGCGTGAATACTAAGTTCTTTTCTTTGAATAATTTTTCCATGACTTTGCGGTTGAAATCATTCAAATACAAGACACCAATCTCACTCTTATAGTTCGTGATGTCTTCTAAAATGTTTTGTGTTTCTGTTTCACGAAGCGTGAATTGATATTCGTCTCCTGCTTCCTTTTGAATAAAATCAACGAAGGCATGCACCACAAACGCATAGTGTTGCGCGGATACGGAGAATGTCCGTTTCCGTTTTGTTTGTCGTTTATATTTTTCTTCCATCAAATTGACTTGGTCTAACACTTGGCGAGCATAGACAAGAAACTCACGCCCTTCTCCCGTCAATGTAATTCCAGTATTCCCCCGTTGAAAGAGGGTGATATCCATTTCTAATTCCAACTCACGAATGGCCTTTGATAAACTTGGTTGGCTGACATATAAGTCTTTTGCGGCTTCATTCATGGAGCCTTTTTCAACGATTTTCTCGAAATAAATTAATTGTTGAATTCTCATCCGACCACTCCCTTCTATTACGTTTATTGTACCATCTTCTAGCAAAAATAAAAATAAACTCCTCCATGCAAGTGCATGAAGGAGTCGATAGGAATTTGTTCTTATTCTTGGAATTTGAATACGACAGAAGAATCGTATAATTTAAGAACTTTTTCAAATAAAATTTTGCTTGCAATCGCTGCTGCAATTGGCACAACGAACCATACAATAGCTGCTAAGGCAACATTCAATCCAGCATCGATAGAAGCTAACGGTCCTACTAACCCTACGATACCAAACCCTGCAGATTGTGGAGTACCGCTTACTGAGAAGAGCGCTACTGGAATCGCTGAAATAATCGCTGTTGATAAACATGGAATCAAGATTACTGGGTATTTGAATAAGTTAGGCATCATTAATTTCATTGCCCCTAGAGCGATGGCTAATGTTACCCCTGATTTATTGACTTTCCATGAGTGAACCACTAATGCTACGGCTGTTGCAGCAACCCCCATAGCAGCGGCCCCGGCAGATACACCGTTTAATTGAATTGCTAAACCAATCGCTACAGTTGAGATTGGCGAAATGATTAATGTGGCGAATGAGCAGCAGATTAAGATTGACATCAAGATTGGTTGTAATGTTGTGAACTCGTTGATGACTTGACCAATGGCTGCTGTAATCATTTTAACGTATGGTAATAGTAATAATCCGATAAATGCAGATCCCACCCCAACGACGATTGGCATTGCAACAACGGCAGTTGAACCAAATTTATCTTTGATCAGCATTAACATTCCCACAGCGATACCAGCAGTGACCATTGTATTAATCAAGTCCCCTGTTCCAGCACCGACATATTTTTGAAGTTCTGCATTATACGTCACTACCCCACTGGCTACGAAGCAGGCCCCTGCAACAACCATCATCGGCATTGGTTTAAATCCGAATTGTAATGCAATTAAGCCCCCGATAATCAGTGGAGTTGCTAATTGGAAAATAACCGCGATTTGCGTAATGGTTACTGCGATTGGATATTGACTAAAATGTTTTAAAATTGCCGAAAGAACGGCATTTGGAATCAGTCCGACGATAACCCCTAGGGCTGTCCCTGCTAAGATTTTATTGATAAAAACTGAAGCCGTCATTTTTGGTTTTGCTTGTGCTTCCATAGTTTTGTCCCCCTCTAATCTGAGCTATTTAGCTCCAAGAATTTGTTCTTTACAATGAACCAATGCTGTTAAAAAGGCACAATACGGTGTTGGAACGCCATATTTTTCACCTTTACGCACCACCGCTCCATTGATATAGTCGATTTCTGTTAAACGATTGTTTTCATTTAAATCTTGATACATCGATGGGTGATGAAGCCCAATTGTTTCACGATTATAACAATTATTTTCGATAAAATCTACAATTTCTGAAACATTTAACAGAATGTTTTCATTTTTTGCAACTTCTGAAAATTCTTTCACAATATTTTCAACTATCATATGAGCAGGCGTCGTAGAGCCAAATTCATACATGTTACTCATCAAGATAGTGCACAGTCCGTTCATGGTTCCATTCACACATGCTTTCTTATAAATGGCGAATAGAATGTTTTCAGAATAGCTTGCATTTAATCCTCCACTATTCAAAACATTAACGATTTCTTCTGCCTTCGCTTTGCCTCCGGTGTATCTACCAAGTTCTTCAAAGCTACCGTTCCGCTACCGAAGAGTTTCACGCGACCTGGTCCTTCCATTCCAGCCGTCCACATCGTGTTCCCAATAAAGATATCTTCTTTTGGAACAAACTGTTCAATCACTTCTTCGTGTCCAATACCATTGAGTAAGCACAGCACTCTTGTTTCATCATGAATGACTGGTTTCAAGTCAGTTAGCATGCTTTCTAGTTGCATCGCTTTTGTAAATAAGATAATGAGGTCACTCGTCATTTCTTCTGTGACTTCACTTTGAAGCACAGCCGGCAACTTCACAACGACTTCTTCTCCATTATAGTTTGCCTTGAGCCCCTCTTTTTGAATGGCGTCCACATGATCTTTCCATCCATCCACTAGAAGCACTTCATGCCCTGCTTGATGGAGCATTAACCCAAAGCGACTTCCCATGGCGCCAGCACCTGCGATTGTAATTTTCATCGTAATTCCTCCTTTATGTTTTAAAAACCTTATTGTTTCCGTCTTTATTCTTTGTTACAATTATTGTGTAACAGTTCACTTAAAAGAATAGGAGATGTCAAATGGATATTAAACACCTACACTACTTTATTAGTATCGTTGACCATGGCGGATATTCCAATGCCGCTCGTAGCTTATTCATTACGCAACCGACCCTTTCTCAAACCATTAAAAAATTAGAATCCGAATTACATACTCCGCTTTTTATTCAGCAAACTAACAATAGTATTCGACTGACTGAAGCTGGACAGCTCTTATACGATAATGGTAAGAAAATCATTTCTTTGATGGAAGGGACTGTGGCTCAAATTCATGAACTCAATCAACCTCAAAAAGAAACGATTCGAATTGGGCTACCGACACTTTTTGCGATCAAATTAATGCCTGAGTTCTCGCGTTTTATGATGTCGCATCCTTCGATTCACTTAACGATGGTACAAGGCGGTTCGCGTGAGCTACAAACTGCACTAGTGAATGAAGAAATCGACCTTGGTGTTCTCTCTTTCCCAAAGATTGAGTCCAATATTGTGATTGAACCGTTCCAACAACATTTCGCTGGTTATCAGGCGAGTCTTGTCGTTCCTAAGGGTCATCCCCTAGCTTCGAGAGACTCTGTCACCTTTGAAGATTTGAAGGAGGAACGTTTTAGCACCTTATCCGAACACTTTATGCTTGGGAAATTATTACACCAACGCTCTAGACATTTTGGCTTTGAACCGAATATCGTTTACGTAGACGACAACTGGGAAGTACTACTCGCCAGTCTTGCAACCTTTAACTCCGTTTGCATCATGGCATTAGAGTATAAAGAATTTTATCCAGACGACAATCTTGTTTGGATTCCACTTCTAGATAAAAATGGATTTTTCCCAATCGGAGTCGCCTATCGTCCAAACGAAACTTATTCGCAAAATGTCTTAGAACTCATTGAATTATTACGAACTTTATAAGGATTCCTCTGTTTTCATTGTACCCTCCTTGTGAAGTTTTTACCAATTGAATTTTCTTATAGACGTATTAATTTTTCTTATAACAACAAAAAAGGAACGAACTCTTCTCAAAGTTCGTTCCTTATCTTTTTTAATTCATTGAACTAGATAGCCCAGTCTCCGTTACGGAAGATTGGAACAACAGTACCGTCTTCACGGATACCATCCACGTTCATTTCTGGTCCACCGATCATGAAGTCCACGTGAACATCAGCACGGTTTAATCCAGCTTCTCTTAATTCTTCTTCAGTTTCGAAGTTTTCTCCACCTTTAACGCTTGTTGCATAAGCAGAACCGATTGCTAAGTGGTTTGATGCATTTTCATCAAATAATGTGTTGAAGAATGTAATGCCTGATTGTGAGATTGGTGATGGGTCACTTACTAACGCTACTTCACCTAATCCACGAGCACCATTGTTTTCAAATACTAAGTCTTTCATCACTTGGTCGCCTTTTTAGCAGAAACTTCTGTGATTTGACCATCTTTGAAAGTCACTTTGATGCCTTCGATAATGTTTCCGTTGTAGCTTAATGGTTTTGTACTTGATACATATCCTTCAGCTACGCGGAAGTCAGGAGCTGAGAAGACTTCTTCTGTTGGCATATTTGCGATGAAGTGTTCTCCTTGAGCGTTCAAGCTTCCAGCACTTTCCCAAACATGGTTTTTAGGCATTCCAAGAGTTAAGTCTGTTCCTGGTGCAGTGTAGTGTAATTTTACGAATTGTTCTTTGTTTAAAATAGCTGCTTTAGCATCTAATTTTTCTTCGTGTTCTTTCCATGCTGCCACTGGATCATCCGCATAAACACGGCAAGTTTTGAAGATTTGATCCCATAATAAATCTACTGCTTCTTCATCAGTTGCAGCGTTAGGGAAAACTTTCTTCGCCCATTCTTTACCAGCAGCTGCTGCTACAGTCCAGCTCACTTTGTTGGCTTGTGTCGCTGTACGTAATGGTTTTAATGCAAGGCTTAATGCTTTTGTTGATTGTTGTAGACGTTCTGCTGAAACGCCAGCGAATGCATCTGGATCAGCTGAACGAACGTTTAAGCGGCTTGCTTTCTTTTCTAATAAGTAGTTCATTTCTGTTACACGGTATTCTGGAACGTTTGAGATACGGTCTTCTGCAGCATGTAATAAGCGTTCACGACCTACGAAATCGTCAGCCCATGATACGATTACTTCGCTTGCTCCGTGTGCGTAAGCTTCTTTTACTAATAAACGAGCTAAAGGTGCTTGGTCTACGTCAATCACAATATTCACTGTGTGACCTGGTTGCACGTTAATCCCTGTTGAGACTAATAATTTAGCGTATTTTTCTAAGTTTTTGTCGAAATCTTTTAATACCATATTGACACTCCTTTTAATATAACTACTTTCATCCTATCATATTTCTAGTCGAAATTCTTATAAAACACTTCATCTAAGTATAACCCATGAGCAGGCGCTGTTGGGCCAGCTGCATTTCGGTCCATCGCTTCTAGAATTTGCTTCATCTCTTCCACTTCACGTAAGCCGTCTCCAATTTGAAGCGCAGTTCCTACAAGAATGCGAACCATATTGTAGAGGAACCCTTTTCCTTCAAACGTGAAGATTAATTCGTCGCCGTGACGAGCCACTTCTGCTTTTGTGACCACTCGTACTTTAGAGTCTTTATCGCTTTTAGTCGAGCAAAAACTTGTGAAATCATGTTCTCCAATCACCGCTTCAAACGCCTTGTTGATGCGTTCTACATCTGTTTTAAATGGGTGATACAGTTCATATTGACGACGGAATGGGCTCTGAACAGCAGCAGTCGTTACTTTATAAATATATCGTTTCCCAGTCACACTATAGCGCGCGTGGAAGTCATCCGACACTGCCTCTGCCGAAACAATCCGAATCGACGTCGGCAATAAACTGTTCATCGCACGAACGAGAGAAGCGGCTTCAATCGTTTTTGGATAGTCGATATGAACCACTTGACCGTTGGCATGCACTCCAGAATCGGTACGACCAGAGCCACTAACAGGAATGTATTGACCCTTTGTCATCTTCTTCAGCGCTTTATTCAGTTCTGCTTGAATGCTATTCCCATTCTCTTGTACTTGAAATCCAACATACGACGTACCATCATATTGAATAACGAGTTTATATCGCTGCATCCTTTTCCCTTCTTTCAAAAAAGAGCTTGACAAGTCAAGCTCCTTATTTTTTATGCTTTTAATACAAATAATAAAATGGTTACAACCACTAGGGATAATCCCGCAATGGCGTCACGCATTTCATAGTTCAGAACACGGTACTTACTACGTCCGTCTCCTCCTTGATATCCACGTGCTTCCATGGCTGTTGCCAGGTCTTCGGCACGGTTTAATGAGCTGACAAACAGCGGAATTAAGATTGGGATAATCGCCTTCATTTGTTCGAAGAGATTTCCTTCTCCAAAATCGACCCCACGAGCTCGTTGCGCGTTCATAATTTTTTGTGCTTCGTCCATTAATGTTGGTACAAAACGCAGTGCAATAGATAACATTAATGCCACTTCATGCACTGGGAATTTTACAACTGCTAATGGTTTCATCACTGCTTCAATCGCATCCGTTAATTGCAATGGTGCGGTTGTTAATGTTAATAGCGTTGAGAACGAGATAATTAAAACGAATCGTAAGAAGATGAAGATTGCATTTATAATCCCCTCAGACGTTACTTGAATGAATCCCCATTGGAAGTAGACGTCTCCACCACTTGTAAACAAGATTTGGAGTGCTACCGTAAAGAGAATCACCCAAATTAACGGTTTAATCCCTTTCCAGAAGAACCCTAATGGGATCTTGGATAAGAGTAATGCAATCAGTGTATAAGCAATTAATAAGCCATATGTTACCCAGTTATTTGCTAAGAAGATGACTAATACGAATACAAATGTTCCAATTAATTTTGTTCTTGGATCGAGTTTATGAATCCATGAATCGCCTTGTAAGTAACGACCTAAAATAAGTTTATCGAGCACTTGTGTCACCCCCGTTTTTCGAATGTGATACAAGTAAGTCCGCTAAAGCTTCCAAGTTCATTGGACGAGCGTCTGTTTGAAACCCTTTTGCTTTCAACTTTTCGACAAATTGAATGGTAGAAGGCAGTCCAAGTTGCTTTTCTTGTAACCAAGCAGCATCCGCAAATACTTCCTCAGGAGTCCCAGTCTTCACTACAGTTCCCTTTTCACACACAACCACATAATCCGCATAATCGCTAACATCATTCATTTGGTGTGTTACAAGGACGATTGTAATGCCTTTTTCGCGTTGCAGATTTGCAAACATCTCCATCATCTCAAAACGACCTTTAGGATCTAATCCCGCTGTCGGTTCGTCTAAGACTAACACTTCTGGTTGCATCGCTAATACTCCGGCAATCGCCACACGACGCATTTGTCCACCAGATAAATCAAACGGTGATTTATGTAAAACCTCTTCAGGAAGTCCTACAATTTTTAGAGTTTCTTTCGCTAACTGATTCGCCTCTTCTTCGCTTGCCCCAAAGTTCTTTGGTCCAAAAGCGATATCTTTTTCAACGGTCTCTTCGAAGAGTTGTGATTCCGGAAACTGGAATACGATACCCACTTTTTGGCGCAGCGGCTTCAAGTCTTTATTGCTTGTTTCAGAGTCTACTACACGGTCCCCAAGCGTTACTGTACCAGTTGTTGGTTTTAGTAACGCATTTAAGTGTTGTAAAATAGTCGATTTGCCAGAGCCTGTATGTCCAATGATAGCCGTGTACTTTCCTGATGGAATATTGAAGTTCACATCAAATAGCGCACGTGTTTCAAAAGGTGTGTTTGCTTGGTATGCGAAATTTACTTCGTTAAAACGGATGTCCATAACCATTCCACCAACCCTTCTTCATCAAGATACGCTTCAGGAACTTCCAATCCCTTTTCGCGAAGTACTTCGATTAATTTCTCAGCAAACGGAACGTCGAGTCCCTTTTCAACAAGCTTCGTACCTAATTTGAAGATTTCTTCAGGAGTCCCGATTTGTTGAATTTGCCCTTGTTCCATTAACACAATACGGTCTGCTTGTGCTGCTTCATCTAAATCATGTGTAATCGAAATGACCGTAATGTTTTTCTCTTTGTGTAACTTTTGAATCGTCCCGATAACTTCCATGCGCCCCTTAGGATCTAGCATAGAAGTGGCTTCATCGAGAATAATAACAGAAGGTTCTAATGCCGTCACACCAGCAATCGCTACACGTTGCTTTGGCCTCCTGATAGTCGTGCAGGTTCCTTCGTTCTGAAGTCACTCATTTTCACCATTTCAAGAACGCGAGTCACGCGCTCTAACATTTCTTCTCGAGGGAGTCCGATATTTTCTAATCCGAAGGCAATGTCATCCTCCACCGTTGTCCCAACAAATTGGTTGTCTGGATTTTGGAAGACCATCCCTACTGCGCGTCTAGCGTCATATACAGTCTCGTCATTTAAAACAACCCCATTAATCAGAACTTCTCCGCTACCTGCTTCGATAAGCCCATTCATAACTTTGGCTAATGTTGATTTCCCAGAACCATTATGACCGATGATGGCTAACCATTCACCGCGTTCGACCTTTAAAGATACTCCAGCCAACGCTTCACGTTCATCCTCTTCATGATAACGATAATGGATGTTATTTAACTCAATAATTGTTGATTGCAACGGGGACACCCCTTTTCCTTTTTCCTATGTATGTATCAAAAATATGTATATATAAAAAAACACACTTTTTCATGATGAAGTGCTCTCCCGCCAATTGCCTCGGCGGGAAAACAACGAGCTAGACTAAATAATCTGAGAAAGAATAAGGCTACCTGTTCAGTAGCCCCAGACTTTCCATCTTATAAGCAAGATGATTATTACCATCATGACGCTCTTTTCAACCATCGAAAAGTGTTCGATTGAATGTTTATTAAACTAATTCAATGATAACCATTGGTGCAGCATCGCCACGACGAGGTTCAGTTTTAAGAATACGAGTGTATCCACCTTGACGTTCGCTGTAACGTGATGCTAAATCATTAAATAATTTTTGTAACGCTGTTTCAACAACGATTGATTCGCCTTCTTCACGAACATCTGCTACTTCGTTACGTACAAATGCAGCTGCTTGACGGCGAGCATGTAAGTCTCCACGTTTACCTAAAGTAATCATTTTTTCTACAGTAGAACGGATTTCTTTAGCACGAGCTTCAGTTGTAACGATACGTTCGTTAATAATTAAGTCAGTTGTCAAGTCACGTAATAACGCTTTACGTTGTGAACTTGTACGTCCTAATTTACGATAAGCCATTTTTAATATTCCTCCTTCTTAAGAGTTTCTATTAGTCTTCACGACGTAAGTCTAAATTTAAATCGATTAATTTTTGTTTCACTTCTTCAAGCGATTTACGACCTAAGTTACGAACTTTGATCATTTCCGCTTCAGACTTGCTTGTTAATTCATGTACTGTGTTAATTCCAGCACGTTTAAGCAGTTATATGAACGAACTGATAAATCTAGTTCTTCAATAGTCATTTCAAGAAGACGTTCTTTTTGAGTTTCTTCTTTTTCGACCATGATTTCCATAGGATGTGCTTCATTTGTTAAATTAACAAAGATATTTAAGTGCTCAGTTAAGATACGAGCCGCTAAACTAACAGCATCTTGAGGAGCAATTGAACCATCTGTCCATACATCAAGAGTTAGTTTATCATAAATATTTTTTTGACCAATACGAGTGTTTTCGACTTGGTAGTTCACTTTACTAATCGGAGTATAAATAGAATCAATTGGGATTACACCAATTGGCATATTATCAGATTTATTGTAGTCAGAGCGAACATATCCACGACCATTTTTAACATTCATACGAACATGGAAGTGATATCCTTCAGCTACTGTACAGATATATAAATCAGGGTTTAGAACTTGAATGTCGCTATCATGTTTGATATCGCCTGCAGTTACTACCGCTGGACCTTTAACATCAATTTCTAATACTTTATTTTCATCTTCAGTGAAAGACTTCAATGCAATTTTTTTAATGTTTAAAATGATTGCAGCTACGTCTTCAACCACGCCATCTATTGTTGAAAATTCATGTAAAACGCCATCCATTTGGATATCTGTTACTGCAGTACCAGGGAGTGACGATAATAAGATTCGGCGTAATGAGTTCCCTAAGGTAGTACCATAACCGCGTTCAAGTGGCTCAACAACGAATTTACCAAACTTTGCATCTTCGCTGATTTCGATCGTTTCAATTTTTGGTTTTTCAATTTCGATCATGTTTTTTACCCCTTTCAAAACGTACGTTCAATGTGCGATTGTCCGACAAAATTCAACAATAACAATCCATTACACACGACGGCGTTTTGGAGGACGACATCCATTATGAGGGATTGGTGTTACGTCACGAATTGCTGTCACTTCTAATCCAGTAGCTTGTAATGAACGAATAGCAGCTTCACGACCTGAACCAGGACCTTTAACAGAAACTTCTACAGTTTTCATTCCATGCTCCATTGAACCTTTTGCAGCAGATTCAGCAGCCATTTGAGCAGCAAATGGTGTTGATTTTTTAGAACCTTTAAATCCTAAAGCACCTGCAGAAGACCATGAAATAGCATTACCATGAACGTCTGTAATCATAACAATTGTATTATTAAATGTTGAACGGATGTGTGCTACACCAGATTCAATATTCTTTTTCACGCGGCGTTTGCGTACAACTTTCTTTGCCATGAAGAATTAACCTCCTTCTTCTCTAAATTATTTTTTCTTACCTGCAATGGCCTTAGCTGGGCCTTTACGAGTACGAGCATTATTTTTTGTGTTTTGACCACGAACTGGTAAACCACGACGGTGGCGAACTCCACGGTATGAACCAATTTCCATCAAGCGTTTGATGTTTAAGTTCACTTCACGACGTAAGTCACCTTCAATTTTTAGTTTATCCACTTCAGCACGGATACGGTCTAACTCATCGTTCGATAAATCGCGAACACGAGTATCTTCACTAACGTTAGCAGCTGCTAAGATTTGTTTTGAAGTAGTAATACCGATACCGTAAATATAGGTTAAAGAAATAACAACACGTTTCACGTGGAATATCCACACCTGCAATACGAGCCATACTAATGAGTACCTCCTTATATATTATCCTTGACGTTGTTTATGTTTGGGATTTTGACAAATCACCATAACTTTACCATTGCGTTTAATTACTTTACATTTTTCGCAAATTGGTTTTACTGATGCTCTAACTTTCATTTAAGTTCCCTCCTCTATTTCATTAACGGAGTCCATTATTTAAAGCGATACGTGATTCTTCCGCGCGTTAAGTCGTACGGTGATAATTCAACCGTTACTTTATCGCCCGGTAAAATTTTAATGTAGTGCATCCGGATTTTTCCAGATACATGCGCTAAAACCTCATGACCGTTTTCAAGTTCGACCTTGAACATCGCATTCGGTAATGTTTCATTAACAATACCTTCAATTTCAATTACGTCTTCCTTTGCCATGTCTCATCCTCCTTACTTGTAAAAAGTTTTTACGGATTATTTGACGGACTTCTACCGTTATCTAACTTTCTAAGTATACCATTTTAGCTACCATAATTGCAAGATAACAGGCAGTTCCTAGCGAGGTTCGCCCATAATTGATTGAATTGTTTTGAAGAGATTGTCAATGCCGCTTTCTCCATCAACATTACGTAATAAGCCTTTTGCATTATAGTAGTTTAAGATTGGTTTTGATTGTTCAATGTTAATTTGAATTCGATTTTCCACTGTTTCAGGTTTGTCGTCTTCACGTTGATAGAAATCATGAGAACCACAACGATCACATGTACCTTCTACTTTAGGTGGATTATTTGTTTTGTGGTAAGTAGCACCACAGTTACGACAAATAATTCTTCCTGTTAGACGTTGCATTAAGATTTCTGGGTTCACTTCGATGTTAATGACTGCATCGATTGAGCGGTTTAATTCCGCTAAGATTTTATCAAGTGCTTCCGCTTGTGCTTGAGTACGTGGGAAACCGTCCAATAAGAATCCTTTTTCTGTATCGGCTTGTTGTAAACGTTCCTTTACAATGCCGTTTGTTACTTCATCAGGTACTAATTCGCCTTTATCCATGAATGATTTAGCTTTAAGACCTAATTCAGTTTCTTGTTGCATAGCAGCACGGAACATATCTCCTGTTGAAATATGTGGAATTCCGTATGTAGCAACGATTTTTTCTGCTTGAGTACCTTTACCTGCACCAGGTAGACCCATTAAGATAATGTTCATAGTTGCCTCCTAGAATCATAACTGAAGAACTGACAAAACGCATTGCTGCATCTTGTCAATTTCTTCCATTATTCCTCAATAAATCCTTTATACTTACGTTTAATTGTACGTCCTTCAATTTGTCGGCTTAACTCTAACGCTACCCCAACAACGATTAGAAGGTTTGTACCACCAAGCATCAATCCACGTGGTAATTTCCATAATGCTGAAGCTACCATTGGAAGGATTGAGATACCACCTAGATAAAGAGCACCAACTGTACTCAATCGTAGTAAAGTACCTGAAACGAATTGTTCTGTATCTTTACCAGGACGGACACTTAAAATATATCCGCTTGATTTTTGTAAGTTTTCTGCTACTTTTTCTGGGTTTACTTGTACGAAAGCATAGAAAAATGTAAATACAACAATTAACACTGTGTATAATGTTGCACCAGCAGGTTTTGAAAAATCAAAAATGTTTGTGGCAAGTTGGTACCAGCCAGATTCACTATGATCTTTTGCATACAAACTTAAAATAGTTGATGGCAATGTCATAAATGAACTAGCAAAGATAACCGGAATTACCCCTGCAGAGTTGATTTTTAAAGGTAACCAAGATGTTTCACTTGAACCAGTTGCACGTTTTGAATATGAGATTGGCAAGCGACGTTGCGCTTGTTCAATATATACTACTAACATAACGACTAAAACAATCGCTACAACTAATGCAACTGTGAATCCTACTGCACGATAAAAATCAGTGTCTGTACGACCTTGAATTTGATTTACATAGAATTCATAAATATCATGTGGCATTCTTGCTACAATACCTGCGAAGATTAGAACGGAAACCCCGTTACCAATCCCCTTAACGGTAATCATATCTCCCAACCATGTTAGGAACATGGAACCAGCTGTTAACACAAGTGCAATCATTAAGAATGTTTTGATCCCTGGGTTGTTAATTAACCCATAGTTTGACCAAACATTAAATCCAAAAGAAATTGCATATGCTTGGAAAAATCCAATCACAATTGTTAAATAACGAGTTGCCGAATTTAATTTACGACGACCAACTTCCCCTTGTTTAGACCACTCAACGAACGTCGGTAGAATATCCATTTGTAACAATTGGACAACAATGGATGCGGTGATATAAGGCGAAACTCCCATTGAGAACAATGAGAAGTTTGATAAAGCCCCACCACTAAATGTATTTAACAATCCGAAAATTCCTGTTGTTGCAAATGTTTGAATTGCTCCAGCATTTACACCAGGAACAGTAACTTGTGATCCAATACGAAAGATAATTAGAATCGACAATGTGAATAACAGACGTTTTCTAATATCTTTCATTTGAACAGCATTCTTTAGTAGAGTGAACATTAAATCACCTCTACAGTTCCACCTGCAGCTTCAATAGCTTCTTTTGCTGCTTGCGAGAATTTATTTGCTTTTACAGTTAACTTGCGTTCAAGTTTACCATTAGCTAACACTTTGATACCGTCTTTTTCGTTTTTAACGATACCAGCCTCAACTAGTACAGCCGCAGTTACTTCTTGACCATCTTCAAAACGGTTTAATGTTTCAAGATTTACAACTGCATATTCTTTACGATTAATATTTTGGAAACCACGTTTTGGAATACGACGGAATAATGGAGTTTGTCCACCTTCGAATCCTAATCTAACGCCACCGCCTGAACGAGCTTTTTGTCCTTTGCTTCCGCGTCCAGCAGTTTTACCATTTCCTGAACCTTGACCTCTACCAACACGGTTACGTTCTTTACGTGAACCTTCAGCTGGTTGTAATTCATGAAGTTTCATGTTCCGGGCACCTCCTCTTATAAGTTTTAAATTAAACTTCCTCAACATCCACTAAATGTGAAACTGTGTTAACCATGCCTTTGATAGCTACGTTAGCTGGTTTAACAACTGTTGAACGAATTTTTGTTAAGCCTAATGCTTTACAAGTATCGATTTGGTTTTGAGGACGTCCAATCAAGCTTTTCTTTAAAGTAATCTTTAATTCTGCCATTTTAATGTCCTCCTTATCCTAAAAGTTCTTCAACTGATTTGCCACGTAATGCAGCAACATCTTCAACACGTTTTAATTGTTTTAATCCTTCGATTGTAGCACGAACCATGTTAACTGGTGTGTTAGAACCTAAAGATTTTGAAGTTACGTCTGAAATACCTGCTAATTCAACAACGGCACGAACTGGTCCACCTGCTGCAATTCCTGAACCGGCTTGAGCTGGTTTTAACAATACGTTACCACCGCAGAAGCGACCGATAACTTCGTGAGGAATTGTAGAACCACTAGTTGGAACTTCAATAAGGTTTTTTTCTTAGCATCTTCAATAGCTTTTACGAATAGCTTCTGGTACTTCTTGAGCTTTTACCAGTACCGAAACCAACATGTCCATTATGGTCACCGACAACTACTAAAGCAGCAAAACGTAAACGACGTCCACCTTTTACAACTTTTGTAACGCGGTTAATCGCAACAACACGATCTTCTAATTCTAAGTTTCTTGCATCAATATTAACCATGAAATGTGGATCCTCCTTTTCCTAGAATACTAGTCCATTTTCACGTGCAGCTTCAGCTAAAGCTTTTACACGTCCATGGTATAAGTATCCACCACGGTCAAAGACTACTTCTTTAATATTTTTTTCAAGTCCGCGTTCTGCAATTAATTTACCTACAGCAGAAGCTTCCTCAGTTTTTTTGTTCCGTTTTCTACATTAGTATCTAAAGTAGAGGCACTTGCTAGCGTCACACCCGCTACGTCATCAATTAATTGAGCGTAGATGTTTTTTTGTTAGAACGAAAAAAACGTTCAAGCGTGGGCACTCAGCAGTACCAGAGATTTTTACGACGAACACGTGCGTGACGAGTTTGACGCACTTTATTTTTTTGTCTGGTTTTTGTAATCACAATTTTCACCTCTTATTAATTAATCATGCTGCGATAAGCGCAACAAAAAGGTAAATAATCACTATAATTATTTACCTGTTTTACCTTCTTTACGACGTACAAATTCATCAACGTAACGAATTCCTTTACCTTTATAAGGTTCTGGAGGACGTACGCCACGAATGTTAGCAGCTAATTCGCCAACTTTTTGTTTGTCATAACCTTTAACGATTACTTTTGTATTAGAAGGAACTTCGATTTCTACTCCTTCTTCTGGAGTGAACTCCACTGGATGAGAATATCCAACGTTTAATACAAGTTTTTTACCTTGTAATTGAGCACGATACCCAACCCCGATTAATTCCAATTCTTTTTTTGGAATCCTTCAGTAACACCAACTACCATGTTGTTGAAAACTGCGCGAGTTGTTCCGTGGATTGTTTTGTTTTCTTTTGAATCATCTGGACGAGTGAATACTACTTCACCTTCGCGTTGTTCTAAAGAAATGTTTTGGTTAAATGTATAACTTAATTCACCTTTAGGACCTTTAACTGTTACTGTATGGTCCTTAACGTCTACTGTTACTCCAGCTGGAATAACGACTGGTTTATTACCGATACGGCTCACTTGGCTGCACCTCCTTAATTTCTAGATTACCAAACGTATGCTAGAATTTCTCCACCTACGTTTTTAGCTCTTGCTTCTTTGTCTGTAATAACACCTTCAGATGTTGATACAATAGCGATTCCTAAACCGTTTAATACTTTAGGAACTTCACCTGTTTTAGCATAAACACGTAAACCAGGTTTAGAAATACGTTTCAATCCTGTAATTACACGTTCGTTATTTTTTCCATATTTCAAGAACACTTTCATGATGCCTTGTTTACCATCTTCTTCAACTGAGAAGTCTTTAATGAAACCTTCAGATTTTAAGATGTTCGCAATAGCAACTTTCATGTTTGATGACGGAACTTCTAGTGATTCGTGACGAACCATGTTCGCGTTACGAATACGAGTTAAGAAATCCGCGATTGGATCTGTCATAACCATTAATGAGTACCTCCTTTATCAAGTAGTAATGATTACCAACTTGCTTTCTTCATTCCTGGGATTTGCCCTTTATAGGCAAGCTCACGTAAACAAATACGGCAAAGTTTGAATTTACGATAAACTGAATGTGGTCGACCACAACGTTCACAACGAGTATATTCTTGAGTTGAATATTTTTTTGGACGTTTGTTCTTTGCGATCATTGATTTTTTAGCCAAACTACTCGCCTCCTGTGAGTTTTATTTTTATTTTTGGAAAGGCATTCCAAGTTGAGTTAATAATTCTTTTGCTTCTTCGTCTGTATTAGCTGTTGTTACGATAACAATATCCATACCACGAACTTTGTCTACGCGATCGTAGTCAATTTCTGGGAAGATTAATTGTTCTTTAACACCTAATGTGTAGTTACCGCGTCCGTCAAAAGATTTTTTAGAAATCCCACGGAAGTCACGTACACGAGGTAATGAAACTGTTACTAACTTGTCTAAGAAGTCATACATACGTTCACCACGTAAAGTAACTTTAGTTCCGATTGGCATACCTTCACGTAAACGGAAACCAGCGATTGATTTCTTCGCAGTTGTTACAACTGGTTTTTGACCAGAGATTAATGTTAACTCTTCAACTGCTTTTTCTAAGTTTTTAGCGTTAGATGTTGCATCACCAACACCCATATTAATAACGATTTTTTCTACTTTTGGTACTTCCATAATTGATTTGTAGTTAAATTTCTCAACTAATGAAGGTACTACTTCGTTTTTGTATTTTGCATTTAAGCGATTCATGCAGGATGGTCCTCCTTCCTCAAATTACTGAATTATGCTTTGTTACGACCTTTAGGTACGCGTACCTTTTCACCGTTTTTCTACTTTAAAAGCCTGTACGAGTTGCTTTTACCTGTAGTTGGGTCTACGAACATTACGTTTGAAACATGAATTGGAGCTTCCACTTCAACGATTCCCCCTGTTTGGTTCGCTTGAGATGGTTTTTTTGATGTTTCTTAACAATGTTAACACCTTCAACGACTACACGGTCTTTTTTAGGAAAGCTCTTTAAGATTTTTCCTTCTTTACCTTTGTCTTTACCTGAGATTACTTTTACGATATCACCAGTTTTTACGTGCATGTGTTACACCTCCTTCGATTTTGATGAGAATTATAATACTTCTGGAGCTAATGAAACGATCTTCATGTAGTTGTTGTCACGTAATTCACGTGCAACTGGTCCAAAGATACGTGTTCCACGAGGGCTCTTGTCATCACGAATGATTACACATGCATTTTCGTCGAACTTAATGTATGAACCGTCTTTACGACGTGCACCTGATTTAGTACGAACGATTACAGCTTTAACGACATCCCCTTTTTTAACAACTCCACCTGGTGTTGCTTGTTTAACGGATGCAACGATTACGTCACCGATATTAGCTGTTTTGCGGCCAGATCCGCCTAGAACTCTAATTGTTAACACTTCACGAGCGCCTGAGTTGTCAGCCACTTTTAGTCGAGTTTCTGTTTGAATCACTATTGGTTCCTCCTTTCAAATGTATACACAATTTGAAATTAAATAATTACTGCTTCTTCAACAATTTCAACTAAGCGGAAACGTTTTGTTTTTGACAATGGACGAGTTTCCATAATCTTAACAATGTCCCCAACTTTTGCTGAGTTATTTTCATCATGAGCTACAAATTTTTTCGTATATTTAACACGTTTACCGTAAGTTGAGTGACGTTTGTAAGTTTCGATTGCAACTACTAACGTTTTTGTCCATCTTATCTGAAACAACGCGTCCTTGATATACTTTTACGTTGGTTACGTTCTACAGTCATGTTCATTGCCTCCTTTGCTGATGATTATTTTTGCAATTCTTCTTGACGCAATGCAGTCTTGATACGCGCAATTTGTTTACGTACTTCACGAATGCGTGCTGTACCTTCTAATTGCCCAGTAGCAAGTTGGAATCGTAAGTTGAATAGTTCTTGTTTTAATTCATTTTCTTTTTCAACAAGTTCAGCAGTGGATAACCCTTTAAGTTCTTTTCTTAAGTTCATTAACCTTCATTCGATTCACCACCATTTTTCTTCGCGTTTCACAAATTTTGTTTTAACTGGCAATTTGTGTGATGCCAAACGTAAAGCTTCGCGTGCTACTTCTTCTGATACGCCAGCGATTTCAAACATCACTTTACCGCGTTTAACTGGTGCAACCCATCCTTCAGGTGCCCCTTTACCAGAACCCATACGAACCCCGATAGCTTTAGCTGTGTATGATTTGTGAGGGAAAAATTTTTAATCCATACTTTTCCCACCACGTTTCATGTAACGTGTCATAGCGATACGTGCTGCTTCGATTTGACGGTTTGTAATCCAGTGAGATTCTGTTGCTTGTAAACCGTATGTACCGAATACTACTTCTTTACCACCTTTAGCTTCCCCGCGCATTTTTTTCCACGGAACTCACGACGGTGTTTTTACACGTTTAGGTACTAACATGTTTATTTCCCTCCTTTCTCAGAGTTTTTGTTCTTTCTTGTTGGTAATACTTCATCGCGGTAGATCCAAGTTTTAACACCTAATTTACCGTATGTTGTATCTGCTTCTTCCCATGCGTAGTCAATGTCCGCACGTAATGTATGCAATGGAACTGTTCCTTCTGAATAGCTTTCAGAACGAGCGATATCGGCACCGTTTAAACGACCTGATACCATTGTTTTGATTCCTTTAGCACCAGCGCGCATTGTACGTTGGATTGCTTGTTTTTGTGCACGACGGAAAGCAATACGACGTTCTAAGTCGCGAGCGATTCCTTCAGCAACTAATTTAGCATCTAAATCAGGTTTTTTGATTTCAACAATGTTGATGTGAACTCGTTTACCTGTTAGTTTGTTTAAGTTTGTACGTAATTTATCTACTTCAGATCCACCTTTACCAATTACCATACCTGGTTTAGCTGTGTGGATTGAAACATTAACACGATTAGCAGCACGTTCAATTTCAATTGTTGAAACGCTAGCTTCGTTTAATTGTTTACGGATATAATCACGGATTTTTAAATCTTCATGTAAGAATTCTGCGAAATCTTTTTCTGCGTACCATTTTGAATCCCAGTCACGGATGATTCCGACACGCATTCCTAATGGATGAATTTTTTGACCCACTGATTATCCCTCCTTCTTCTCTGATACCACTACAGTGATGTGGCTTGTGCGTTTTAAGATTTGTGAAGCTGAACCTTTAGCACGTGGACGGAAACGTTTCATAGTTGGTCCTTCGTTCACGTAAGCTTCACTTACATATAAGTTTTCAACATCTAAGTCGAAATTGTGTTCAGCGTTAGCAATTGCAGACATTAAAACTTTTTCTACGATTGGTGATGCAGAACGTGGTGTAAATTTCAAGATTGAAATTGCGTCACCGATTTTTTTACCTCTAATTAGATCGACAACAAGACGAGCTTTACGAGGTGCAATACGAACTGTTTTAGCAACTGCTTTTGCAGATGTGATTTGTTCTGACATTTTTCAAGTCCTCCCCTCGTTATTTGCGTTTAGATTTCTTATCGTCATTCACGTGACCACGGTAAGTTCTTGTTGGTGCGAATTCACCTAATTTGTGACCTACCATGTCTTCTTGAATATATACTGGAACATGTTTTCTGCCGTCATAAACAGCAATTGTTTGTCCAACAAAGTTTGGGAAAATTGTTGAACGACGTGACCAAGTTTTGATCACAACTTTTTTGTCGCTACCTTGAGCAGCTTCAACCTTTTTCATCAAATGATCATCGACGAAAGGTCCTTTTTTCAAACTACGACCCATTACGGAAATCCTCCTTCCAGAATTTTAATAGAATCAGATTTGTTATCTAGTTAATTATTTTTTACGACCACGAACAATAAGCTTGTTAGAACGAGCTTTTTGCTACGAGTTTTGTATCCAAGAGCTGGTTTACCCCATGGAGATACTGGTGTTGGACGTCCGATAGGAGCGCGACCTTCACCACCACCGTGTGGGTGATCGTTAGGGTTCATTACAGAACCACGAACTGTTGGGCGTTTACGTTTCCAACGAGAACGTCCTGCTTTACCGAAGTTAATTAATTCGTGTTGTTCGTTACCAACAGTACCGATTGTTGCACGGCAAGTTGAAAGAATCATACGAACTTCACCTGAGTTCAAACGAACTAAAGTGTATTTACCTTCTTGACCAAGTACTTGTGCACTTGTACCAGCTGAACGAACTAATTGTCCGCCTTTACCTGGTTTTGTTTCAATGTTGTGGATAACAGTACCTACTGGGATGTTTGCTAATGGTAAAGCATTACCTACTTTAATATCAGCATTTTCTCCTGATTCGATACGTTGTCCTACTTGTAAACCTTTTGGAGCAATGATATATGCTTTAACACCATCTACATAGTGAATTAATGCAATGTTTGCTGTACGGTTTGGATCGTACTCGATTGAGTGAACTACACCTTCAACGTTATCTTTGTTACGTTTGAAGTCGATCACACGGTAAGCACGTTTGTGTCCGCCACCTTGGTGACGTACAGTGATTTTTACCTTGGCTGTTACGACCAGCGTTGTTTTTTTGATGATTCCAACAAAGTTTTTTTCTGGTGTTGACTTTTGTGATTTCGCTGAAGTCATAACCCTGTCATATTACGACGGCCGTTTGAGGTTGGATTATATTTTTTTTAATCGCCACGTCTATTTCCTCCTATTATTATAGTAGTTTTTTCTTTCTGAAGATTAAGCTTCTTCAGCGAATAATTGAATATCTTTTGAATCTTTTGTAAGCTTCACAATTGCTTTACGACGTTTGTTAGTGTAACCACCGTAGCGGCCAACACGTTTGAATTTAGCACGTACATTTAAGATGTTAACTTTTTCAACTTTAACACCAAAAATTTCTTCTACGGCTTGACGTACTTGAATTTTGTTAGCACGTACATCAACTTCAAAAGTGTATTTCTTTTCGTCAGTAGCAAGCATTGAAGCTTCAGTAATGATAGGGCGTTTGATTACGTCACGTGCATCCATTATTGAAGTCCCTCCTCTACTTTAGAAAGAGCTGCTTTTGTGAATAATAATTTGTCGTTGTTTACAACGTCTAATACTGTAACATCTGTTTCGTCAACGATTGTAACGTTTGGAATGTTGCGAGCTGCTAATAATGCGAAATCGTTTGAAGATTCTACAACTACTAACACTTTTGTATCAACGTTTAAGTTAGACAATACTTGTGCAAACTCTTTTGTTTTTGGTGCGTCAAATTGTAATGCTTCCACTACAACAAGCTTGTTATCCAATACTTTTTGTGATAATACTGATTTAATCGCTAAGCGACGTACTTTTTTAGGTAATTTGTAACTATATGAACGAGGTGTTGGTCCGAATACAATACCTCCGCCACGCCATTGTGGTGAACGGATTGATCCTTGACGAGCACGACCAGTTCCTTTTTGGCGCCATGGTTTACGGCCGCCTCCGCTTACTGCACTACGGTTTTTAACAGCGTGTGTTCCTTGACGTAATGAAGCGCGTTGCATGATTACTGCGTCGAATACTACATTTTCGTTTGGTTCAATTCCGAAGATTTCTGAGTTTAATTCGATTTCTCCGTTTGTTGTTCCATCTTGTTTAAATAATGTAACTTTTGTCATTCTCTCGTTCCTCCTTCCCTATTTATTATTTAGATTTAATTGCTGTTTTAATTTCTACTAATGATTTCTTAGATCCAGGTACGTTACCTTTGATTAAGATTACATTGCGTTCTGCATCAACTTTCACTACTTCTAAGTTTTGAATAGTGATACGGTCGCCACCCATTTGTCCAGGTAATGCTTTTACCTTTGAAAAACGCGTGATGGGAATGATGCTCCACCCATTGAACCAGGACGACGGTGGTAACGAGAACCGTGAGCCATTGGTCCGCGAGATTGTCCATGACGTTTGATAGCACCTTGAAACCTTTCCCTTTAGATGTACCTGTTACGTCAACGATGTCTCCTGCTTTGAATACATCAACTGTAATTTCTTGTCCTACTTCGTACTCACTAAGCTCGACATTGTTGAATTCACGAATGAAGCGCTTAGGAGTAGCATTTGCTTTTTGCTACATGACCTTTAGCAGGGCGATTTGATAAAAACTTCACGTAAGTCGTCGAAACCCTAATTGAACAGCTTCGTAACCGTCGTTTTCGATTGTTTTTAATTGAAGAACAACGTTTGGAGTTACTTCAACTACTGTTACAGGAATAAGTTCACCTGCTTCTGTAAAGTATTGAGTCATCCCTACTTTTTTGCCTAAGATTCCTTTGGTCATGGTTACACCTCCATTTTTTTCTATTTATTATAATTTGATTTCGATGTCAACGCCGCTTGGTAAATCAAGCTTCATTAAGGCATCAACAGTTTTTGGCGTTGGATTAACGATGTCGATCAAACGCTTGTGTGTACGCATTTCAAATTGTTCGCGAGAATCTTTATATTTGTGAGTCGCACGAATAACTGTGTAAAGCGATCTTTCTGTTGGCAATGGAATTGGACCAGCTACGCTAGCACCAGTTCTTTTTGCTGTTTCTACGATTTTTTCCGCTGATTGATCAAGCGCACGGTGTTCGTAAGCTTTCAAACGGATACGGATTTTTTGTTTTGCCATTGTCTTTCCTCCTTCGTCTAATGTTGTCATAAGACTAGCTCCACGCGAATTTCCGACTTGACCCTTTCGTGGCAAAGCGTCCGGGCGTGTCGCAACCTCTCGTTTCATAGCTCCCCTTCTTATTTTAAGAGGGGGTATGCTGCTTTAGAATTTACATTCCTCTGCGGCACTTTTAATAGTATACAAGATTCTTTTTTTGATTGCAAGCGAAAACCGTTGATTTGACAACATTTATTTATGCACACGCGCCCGTGTGTTCCATTTTGTTTTAAACCCTTTACAATTGTTGTTATATCAACGTTTTTGACATTTCGCTTCGTTTTTTTGTTTTTTTCGCTTTCAATTGTCTGACATTTTCAATTTAAAAAAATTTTTAATAAAAAAGACTATCCAAAAATTGGATAGTCTTGAAAAATCAATTTTAAGAAAAAAATTATTTTTTTCGATAGAAGCTACTGAACCAGCACCTACTGTACGTCCACCTTCACGGATAGAGAATTTAGTACCGTTTTCGATAGCAACTGGGTGAATTAATTCAACTTCCATAGTTACGTTGTCACCAGGCATTACCATTTCAACGCCTTCTGGTAACAAGCAAACACCAGTGATGTCTGTTGTACGGAAGTAGAATTGAGGACGGTAGTTAGTGAAGAATGGAGTGTGACGTCCACCTTCTTCTTTAGTTAATACGTAAACTTCAGCTTTGAATTTAGTATGTGGAGTGATTGTTCCTGGTTTAGCAAGAACTTGTCCACGTTCGATGTTGTCACGTGTAACACCACGTAATAATGTACCAATGTTATCCCCTGCTTCAGCATAGTCTAACAATTTACGGAACATTTCAACACCTGTAACAGTTGTTTTAGAAGTTTCTTCTGAAATACCAACGATTTCAACTTCGTCACCAACACGAACTTGTCCACGTTCAACACGACCTGTAGCAACAGTACCACGACCTGTGATTGAGAACACGTCTTCGACTGGCATCATGAATGGTTTGTCAACGTCACGTTCTGGAGTTGGGATGTATTCGTCAACTGCAGCCATTAATTCTAAGATTTTTTCTTCGTATGAAGCGTCGCCTTCTAAAGCGCGTAAAGCAGAACCTGAAACAACTGGAGTGTCATCGCCTGGGAAATCGTATTCTGATAATAAGTCACGAACTTCCATTTCTACTAATTCTAATAATTCTTCATCGTCAACCATGTCAACTTTGTTTAAGAATACAACGATGTAAGGAACACCTACTTGACGTGATAATAAGATGTGTTCACGTGTTTGTGGCATTGGGCCGTCAGCTGCAGATACTACTAAGATAGCACCGTCCATTTGAGCAGCACCAGTGATCATGTTTTTAACGTAGTCCGCGTGTCCTGGGCAGTCAACGTGAGCGTAGTGACGAGTGTCAGTTTCGTACTCAACGTGAGCTGTATTGATTGTGATACCACGTTCGCGTTCTTCTGGAGCTTTATCGATTGAACCGTAATCTTGAGCTTGCGCGAAACCTTTCTTAGCTAATACAGTTGTAATAGCAGCAGTTAATGTTGTTTTACCGTGGTCAACGTGGCCGATTGTACCAATGTTAACGTGTGGTTTTGAACGGTCAAATTTTTCTTTTGCCATTTAAATGATTCCTCCTAATAATTGAGTTTTGTTAGATTCTATAACAGTATCTACCGATTGTAATTATACCAAAGAACTCTCTTAAAAATCAACTGGTTATGACTGACATAACCAGCCGATTCAGTTCATTTGATAGGATGCAGTGCTAGAGATTATTCTCCGTTACCGCCGTTTTTCTTAATGATTTCTTCTGCAATGCTCTTAGGAACATCTTCATAGTGGTCAAATGTCATACTGAAAGTACCACGACCTTGTGTTGCAGAACGTAATGTAGTTGCGTAACCGAACATTTCTGATAAAGGAATCATACCTTTAACGATTTGTGCGTTACCACGAACTTCAGAACCTTCAACACGTCCACGACGAGCGTTAACGTGTCCCATTACATCTCCGAAGTATTCTTCAGGAACTGTAATTTCAACAGCCATCATAGGTTCTAAGATAGCAGGTTGAGCTTTCTTAGCAGCAGCTTTCAATGCCATAGAAGCGGCAACTTTGAAGGCTGTTTCAGATGAATCGACATCATGGTATGATCCATCGTAAAGTTTAGCTTTGATGTCAACTAATGGATAACCAGCTAATACCCCGTTTTCCATAGCATCTTTCAATCCAGCTTCAACTGCAGGGATGTATTCACGAGGAACTACCCCACCGACAATAGCGTTTTCGAATTCGAATCCAGCACCTTCTTCGTTAGGAGTAAATTCAATCCATACGTGACCGTATTGACCTTTACCACCTGATTGACGAACGAATTTACCTTCAGCTTGTGTAGAAGCACGGAATGTTTCACGGTAAGATACTTGAGGAGCACCTACGTTAGCTTCTACTTTGAACTCACGACGCATACGGTCTACGATGATATCCAAGTGTAACTCACCCATACCAGCGATAACTGTTTCACCAGTTTCTTGGTTAGTGTAAGCACGGAATGTTGGATCTTCTTCTGCAAGTTTTTGTAAAGCAATACCCATTTTATCTTGGTCAGCTTTTGATTTAGGTTCAATAGCAACCTCGATAACTGGATCAGGGAATTCCATTGATTCTAAGATAACTTCAGCTTTCGTCACATAATGTGTCCCCTGTAGTTGTATCTTTAAGACCAACTGCAGCAGCGATGTCTCCTGAGAATACTTCTGGAATTTCTTGACGAGAGTTCGCGTGCATTTGTAGGATACGTCCTACACGTTCACGTTTACCTTTCGTTGAGTTCTTAACGTATGAACCTGATTGTAAAGTACCAGAGTACACACGGAAGAATGTTAAACGACCTACGAATGGGTCAGTCATAACTTTGAAGGCCAATGCTGAGAATGGTTCTTCATCAGATGAATGACGTTCTACTTCTTGGTCTGTGTTAGGGTCTACCCCTTTAATTGAAGGAACATCTAATGGAGATGGTAAGTAGTCAACTACTGCATCTAACATTAATTGTACCCCTTTGTTTTTGAAGGCAGAACCACATAATACTGGGTAGAATTCTACCGCACATGTAGCTTTACGGATAGCTGCTTTTAATTCAGCCTCTGAAATTTCTTCACCTTCTAAATAACGTTCCATTAAAGCTTCGTCAGTTTCAGCAACTGCTTCCACTAATTTTTCACGCCATTCTTCAGCTAAATCTTGTAAATCTTCAGGGATATCTGTTTCTTGGATATCTGTACCTAAGTCATTAGTATAGATTTCAGCTTTCATTTTGATTAAGTCAATGATACCAGTGAAGTTGTCTTCAGCTCCGATTGGTAATTGAATTGGGTGTGCATTCGCTTGTAAACGTTCGTGGATTGTACGTACTGAATATAAGAAGTCAGCACCGATTTTATCCATTTTGTTTGCAAATACGATACGTGGAACTCCGTATGTTGTAGCTTGACGCCATACAGTTTCTGTTTGAGGTTCTACCCCAGATTGAGCATCAAGTACAGCTACCGCACCATCTAATACACGTAGAGAACGTTCTACTTCAACTGTGAAGTCCACGTGCCCTGGAGTGTCGATGATGTTGATACGGTGACCTTTCCATTGTGCTGTTGTAGCAGCTGATGTAATAGTGATACCACGTTCTTGTTCTTGTTCCATCCAGTCCATTTGTGAAGCTCCTTCGTGAGTTTCACCAATTTTGTGGATTTTACCAGTGTAATAAAGTACACGCTCAGTCGTTGTAGTTTTACCTGCATCGATGTGGGCCATGATACCAATATTACGAGTGTTTTCAAGAGAGAATTCTCTTTTTGCCATCTTCGTTCTACACCTCTTTCTATATTTCTAACAATAAGTGAGACCAAAAAGGTTGAAAAACCTTTTTAATCTTACCAACGATAGTGAGCAAACGCTTTGTTCGCTTCAGCCATTTTATGTGTATCTTCACGTTTCTTAACAGAAGCACCTGTGTTGTTCGCAGCATCCATAATTTCTTTAGCTAAACGAACTTCCATTGTGTCTTCACCACGTAGACGTGAGTAGTTTACTAACCAACGTAAACCTAATGTAGTACGACGGTCTGGACGAACTTCCACAGGAACTTGGTAGTTAGAACCCCCTACACGACGGGCTTTAACTTCAAGAACAGGCATAATGTTTTTCATTGCTTGTTCGAAAACTTCCATTGGATCGTTTCCAGTTTTTTCTTTAACGATATCAAATGCGTTATATAAGATTGTTGCAGCTTTACCACGTTTTCCATCTACCATTAAACGGTTGATTAAACGAGTAACTAATTTTGAATTATAAATTGGATCAGGTAAAACATCACGTTTTGCGACAGGACCTTTACGAGGCATTTATAATCCTCCTTTCATTTAATGAGTGTTTTATTTTTTAAAATTATTTTTTAGGACGTTTAGTACCGTATTTAGAACGACCTTGCATACGGTTGTTAACTCCTGCAGTGTCTAAAGCACCACGAATGATATGGTAACGTACCCCTGGTAAGTCTTTTACACGTCCACCACGGATTAATACAACGCTGTGTTCTTGTAAGTTGTGACCGATACCTGGAATGTACGCAGTTACTTCGATTAAGTTAGATAAACGTACACGGGCATATTTACGTAACGCTGAGTTAGGTTTTTTAGGTGTCATAGTACCTACACGAGTACATACACCACGTTTTTGTGGAGAGTTTGTATTCGTTTGTGATTTTTTGAAACTGTTATAGCCTTTACCTAACGCTGGAGAAGCTGATTTCTCAACTGCTGATTTACGAGGTTTACGGACTAATTGGTTAATAGTTGGCATTAAGCTCTTCCTCCTTCCCTAACGGGTTCTTCTTGGTCCACACTTCCGGGCGGACCATTTTTTGTTAAAAATTAAAAGACATCACTGTCTCATAAAATGGCCTTCTTACCAGTCAGCACGACTGATTTGATTACTTATCAGGAATCAGGTATAAAAGCACCTCTAATAGAATAGCATTTCTACTTCAACACGTCAAGAATTTTCTTAAGAGAAAATACTACCTTTTTATTCGGTGCATTATATATAGAAGAAACTCACTCCACAAATAAATATCCACCGGCTTAACCGGTGGATATTTATTCGATTATTTATTGTTGTTAAAGAAAGACATCCACTCTCCGCGTCTTATAATAAGCATCTCTTCGGCCTTCATACAATTGTACTCCGTCTTTTTCAAATATTAGCTCCTATAATACTCTCCATTGCTATATTAGCTGAATCCTTCTTCAATTTATCCTTAGGACGTGCAATAATCAGGTTCTTTGTTTTTCTGTCACTCCCTTTGAATCGTAAATGCAGTTTCTTCTCAACAAATGTATGATGTGTCATAATTTTTCCTCCTCATTTCTATTCATAATCTAATAAGTCTTACACTTATAAAAACAAATTTAGGAGTTAAATTGCTATGCTCTAAGAGATTTTTTCTGTGAACAATTGTAATTTTGTAATGCTACTTAGGCAGTTTTTTCTTTTTTACTTTCACTTCTACATCATATCCACATCGATAAGCTAAATCCAACAGAGTAAGAATAGTTGGATTATGGTCTCCGCTCTGCAATCTCGAAAGATTTGATGCTTTAAGATCGACTTCTTTTGCAAAATCTTCTAAAGAAAGTCCTGTCACCGTTTGTAACTTTGTCATTTGTAACGCAACTCGCTGCATCATCATTTCCTTTTCTAAATCATACTCAAACGTCGGATATTCTGATGAAAGCTTGCAAAGTTTTGAAGTTAGGTACGTCCTCATCGTCCATCTCCTCCTTAACATTTTTTGAAAGGGTTATTAGCAATCCGTGTTTCCCTTTTATACCATCGGCCCCATTTTTGAATCATCTCTTCTGTTAATCCATCTTCTTGCAGTATTTTTAATATGGCTGCATACTTTACTTTTTCTTCGTATGAATACTCATCTAGCTGATCTACCATATCTTTTTCGATTTTAAACTTGCGCTTCATCTCTCCCACCTCCACACCTTAAAATTATTATATATGATAATTATCACATATGATAATCTTGCTCTTTTATAGTATTATTTTGCTCAAATAAATATCCACCGGCTTAGCCAGTGGATATTTATTGGTCTAATTAAAAAGAGACAGGCGAAATCGCCTGCCTCAAAATAGTGATTATTAAGCTTTTCCTGTTGAACCGAAGATGTCCATTGTTTCTTTTGTAATCTTAACGATTGCATCGAAACCAGGTTTGATAATTTTACGTGGGTCATAAACACCAGCGTCTGCATTTAATTTAGCACGAACTGCTGCTGTCCATTGTTGTTGTAATTCAGTGTTAACGTTGATTTTAGCATGTCCACGTTCGATTGCTTTTTTGATTTGGTATTCTGGAATACCTGATCCACCGTGTAATACTAATGGAGCACCTGTAGCTTCTGAGATTGCTAACATTTCATCGAAACCTAAAACTGGTTCGCCTGAGTAAGTTCCGTGAACTGAACCTAAAGCTGCTGCTAATGCATCAATTTTAGCTTCTTTAACCATACGTACACATTCGTTTAAGTCAGCGTAGTTGATTCCTCCAGTTACGCCATCTTCAGTACCACCTACAGTACCTACTTCAGCTTCAACTGAAACTCCTTTTGGATGTGCATATTCTACAACTTCTTTCGTTAATTCGATGTTTTCATCGATTGGGAAGTGAGAGTGGTCAAACATTACTGAGCTGAATCCAGCGTCGATGTATTGTTTACATACTTCTACTGAAGAACCGTGGTCTAAGTGTAATGCTACTGGAACAGTGATGTTCATTGCATCTAATAATGCATTTACCATAGCTGAAACAACTTTTGGTCCACCCATGTATTTACCAGCGCCTTCAGATACACCTAAGATAATTGGTGAGTTAGCTTCTTGAGCTGCTGTTAATACTGCTTGTGTCCATTCTAAGTTGTTGATGTTGAATTGACCAACAGCGTATTTACCTTCTTTAGCTTTTTGTAACATTTCAGTCATGCTTACTAAACGACTCATGTTTTAGTTCCTCCTTGATGCTTACAGCATTTATTTTTAACGGTCTTATTATAACTTATTTCCTTTCATTTTTCCACCTTTTGTCGTTTTATTACAGTTTCTTAAGGTTTATCACGATTTGGTTGCGCTCTCTTTTTTCGAAACAGTTTATATAAGACGAATCCAGCAATCGCTATACCTATAATTGCAACGGAAGACTCTCTCCATGAAATGACCACTCCGTTCGGCCTTGCATTGCCATTTTCTGAACCTATATGACGTTCCCTAGCAAACTCACGCACTACTTCCTGAGCCACGTTAAATGGATAGAACTTATCCAGAGATAACTCACCTTTTACATTTGAGATACCTCCTTCTACTAAAGGAAATTCATGAAACAATACTTTATAAGCTCCATCCACTTTTATAAGCACCACCGGAACTTGTAACTCTTTAGAAACGGCAAAAATAATCTTTTCTACATTTAAGTATTCTTTTTCAATCACTTCCTGAGCCACTTTTATAATTGAATGCGCATTCTTCTCATAAGTGCTCACATAAGCAACCGTCCATTTCCCTTGTGACTAAATCAGTTTTTCTCCTTCTTCTTTTGTCAGATACCCCTGCTTCATTTTGGTCTCTATTTCCGACGAATTGGCTGGGCCTCCTATATAAAGATTCGCCTCTTTCTCTAGTGTAGGATTCTTTATCGGAACCACCCATTTGTAGTGACTATCAGTTATGATACGTTCAATTTCTTCACTATCTAGAATCTTTTCCTCTTTAAATAGCGGAACGTCATAATACATCTTGACTGCATGGTCAAAGTCAACACTTTCTATACGTTCGTCCCCATCGCGAGACATATTGAGAATTTCTTCTTCTAGATGAAGGATTTCGTCCTTAGACTGAATCGAAGTTACCGTTTCACCATACACACTAGCGAATCTAAACTGCAATAGCAATAAAATTATCAAAACCGTAAAACAACAGAAGATTCTTAGCAGACACCTATTTGACTTATCCATCACCATACACCCTTCCTGCAACGATTTCCTGCAACAAAAACTATCAACTACTGCTTTCAACTAAATTATATATCTACCAGCCGAGTAATTCCAGAGGGTATTGTGATTAAAATATTTATTTCCATATATTCTAAAATTACTATTTAAATAGGAATTAATTCGGGGTATAATACAATTACTACAGGTTTTGGAGGGGAATTTATGAGAGGCAATTCACAGAATGACAAAATCAAACGAATGGAATTTTATGGGGTTTGTATCTTATCTGCATTTACGATTACGGCAGGATTCCTTACTCGGCCCTCTGCGAAAGAAAGCATAGAGACTGTTCAAACATCGAGAGCATCATCTGAACAAAATCAAGAGGATGCCGCTACTCCAAATAAGTCTCAGTCTCCACCAACGAATAAACAAGTTGCTCGCATCACCGCGAGTGGGGATATGCTCTATCACGATATTGTTTATGGCAGTGCGTTTGACGGGAATTCGTATGATTTTAAATGACTACGAACAAATTACTCCACTCGTATCTAGCGCAGACTTAGCGATTGGGGATTTCGAAGGGACCATTAATCCAAACAAGCCCCTTGCTGGCTACCCGATTTTTAACGCTCCTGAAGAAGTGATTCAAAGCATTAAAGATGCCGGATACGACGTACTTGACTTAGCGCATAACCATATTCTTGATACAGGCATCGAAGGTTTGAAATACACAGCCAATGCTTTCCGCAAAAATGGACTTGATATTTTCGGGGTAAAGGTCGACCCATCAGAAGGCATCCTTGTAAAAGAAGTCAACGGCATTAAAGTGGCTATCCTTGGATTTGCGTATGGATTTAATGGAATCGAAGCTACTCTCACCGACGAAGAATACAACAATCATCTATACGATTTAAATATGCAAAAAGTGAAGCAGCTCATCCAGCGTGCTGAAGAAATCGCCGACTTTACGATTGTATTGCCACAAATGGGAGAAGAATATCACCTCCATCCAACACAAGGGCAAATCGATACGTATCACCAAATGATCGAATGGGGTGCCGATGTCGTTTTTGGCGGACATCCACACGTCATTGAACCAACCGAAACGATTACAAAAGACGGTGAAAGAAATTCATCATCTACTCGATGGGAAATCTCCTTTCGAACCAACGCGTCGAAACGTTGGAAAACATCTGGACCGAGCGTGGCGTGATTATGGATATCACCATCGAAAAAGAAAACGGCAGGACGACCCTCACAAGTGTTAAGGCTCATCCAACATGGGTTTCACGTACTGAAATCGACCGCAGCTTTATGGGAGGACCAGCTTACGACTATCAAGTCTTTCTCGCAGAAAACTATATGCCAGGCGGCCCTCTAGAACATACCGTAGACAAAAAAACGCTCGAGCGAATTCAGTCCGCTTATACAGAAGTAAACAAACTGTTAAATATTAAATTCTAAGTACGCAAAAGGCGCCTCCTACTCGACAGGAAGCGCCTTTTACTATTTTAAATTAACCAACACGTTCTGAAACGTATTTAATAATTTTATTTGGAGTATCGATTTCTTCGTAAGTTACTTCTGTTGGAGCCACTTCGATACCAAACTCTTCTAAGCGAACAAGAAGTTCAACGAACGCTAATGAATCCATTAACCCTTCTTCTTTTAAATTGATGTCTTTATCTTCGTATACTACTTCATCTTCGCAAATTTCTTCTAGAATTTCTAAAATTCTTTCTTCCATGGAAATCCCTCCTATTGCATTGAAATTAATTTACTTATCCATAATAATGGTTTTCCTGAAAAAATCAAGAATCCAAACATCACTAAATGCATTGTGATGATCCAACTTGTAATTTTATACCAAGTCTTATTCTTGTTTTTCTTATAAAACTTCGATTTCTTCTGATACCATTCAAACGACGCCATCAGCACTCCGTGATACACACCGTAGATGATGTAGTCCAGTGTCACCCCATGCCAAAATCCCATAAAGGTCATGTTGATCATATAGGCAACCATCGCCGTCGTCAGCCTCTTCTTAAAGACTTTCTTACGCATGAATCGCATGACAACACGCGAGAAAACAAAGTCACGTAGCCATGTCGAAAGCGTAATATGCCATCTGTTCCAGAAGTCTTTAATGTCGATACTGATAAATGGGAAGTTAAAGTTCATCGGCGTTTCAACACCTAGAATATTACTTGCCCCTACTGCCATTAAACTGTATCCAGCAAAGTCAAAGAACAAGTATGCGGTGTAAAGATACATATACCCGACGAGATAGGTCACATCTTTCCCCATCGGCCCATTCATCTGTTGAAATACCATTCCGGATAATACCAACTTATAGAATAAACCTAACACTAACCTAAATACCTGTACCTGCGAGTTCTAAATACTCCACTCGGCTTCTTTGTTTCTGCCAATCGTCCATAAATCTGCGACTACGGTCAATCGGTCCGGAACTAAGCGCTGGAAAGAATAACAAGAAATGTGTGTAATCGAGAACAGACATCGGCTTTTCAATCAACCCGTCATACATCTCAACTATGATTTGGACTAATTTGAAGGTCATATATGAAATCCCTAAAAATCCAAATCCATTCACCTTAAATACTGGCAATAGTTTCACCACAATTAACGGCAATCCTGCTAACAACACCATGATTGGCATCGTCTTCTTCCACTCTTTAAGCTTAGAGGTCAACTGCATCAAAATGTACCCCACCAATACAAATCCCAATAGTGCAATCAGTTGGTCCGGTGTTTTATTGAACACGAAATAGACCATCACTAATGAGAATAGTAATGATAGATAATACGTAGATTTTTGAAAGACATTTAATATGAATGCTACGATTAATACGAGTCCTAGCGTCATGAAGAAAGAGAGACCTTCAAAATAATGCATCGACTACACAAGCTCCTTTAATTGTTTTTTATCAATTTTACCATTGTTATTTAATGGCATTTCGTCTAAGAAGACGACTTTCTTTGGAATCATATATTCCGGCACATGTTGCGCCAATTCTTTTTTCACGAGTTTGACTGTTTCAAAACGTTTTTCAATCGGCTCGTTATACACGACAAACGAAGTAATGGATTTACTTTCCCATCTGCCATCGAAGGAACCGTTGCGGCCTGACGAATTTTCGGATTCTTCAATAAGTTATTGTCGATATCTTCCAACTCGATACGGTGCCCATGTAATTTGATTTGGAAATCGATTCGTCCTTCGCAGAATAATAAATCCCCTTCGAAATGCCCCACGTCCCCCGTACGATATGCACGCTCACCGTCTACTTCAAAGAAATGTTTCGCATTCATTTCAGGGTTTTCATAATAACCTTTCGCGACTGTGTTCCCACAAATGATGATTTCGCCGCTTTCTGGGCCATCAATTAACACGGTCGTTCCAGGTTTAATCACACCCACAGGCAGATTATCTGGATACTTCTCTAACAATTCTCGTGTTAATGGCATCCATGTTACCATAACGGTTGATTCCGTTGGTCCATATGTGTTCACCACTTCCGCACGTGGAAATCGTTCCATTAGTTTTTCAACAGTGGTACTGAATAACTTCTCCCCGCAGAAGACGAACTGCTCTAATTCAGGAAGCAAATCTTGGTTAAAACTTGGATCCACTAAGCACATTTCCGCAAATGACGGCGTTGAAATCCATACAGTTGCCTTTGATTCTTCTAATGTTTTAAATAAAACTTTAAAATCTTGCAAATGCTCTTTATCAATTTGAACAAGTGGCGCATGCATATAGAGTGCTGGCCAAAGCGACATCACCGATAAATCAAATGAGAATGGCGGATGCCCAAGAAAAACTTGAGGCCCTTTCTCTTTGTAATAACCCGTATACCAATCTAAGAAGTGGTTCAAGTTATTGTAAGTAATCGAAACTCCTTTTGGCTTCCCTGTACTTCCTGAAGTAAAGATAATATAGAAAATATCTTCACCTTGAACATAATGTTCTTTTGAAATACGTTTGGTCGTTGAAGCAATCACTTCTTTCGCTTCAGGGACTGTCAACGTTGGTGCATCTAGTGAAATTTCTTCACTCACGAGTACGACTGGACTCTTCACGGTTGCGATAATATCTTCAACGCGGTCGATTGGTGTATTCACATCAACCGGACAATAGGCATGACCTGATTTCACACAAGCCAAGAAATAGACCAACATAAATGGATGCTTATGCCCATAAACAACGATTGGAGATTTATCCCCTTTGTACGTTTCATGTAAGTACGCTGCTAATTTATCCGAGTACTCCCAGACAAGACTTGCTGTCAACTCTTCTTCCGGCATTAAATCGTGTCGGTAAACAACTTTATCTTGTTTCGTATTTAATTCTAATTGTTCTAATAATGGTTTCATAATCCGCTCCCGAGCACCTTTTCAAAATCTCTTTCTGAAAAACAACTGTTCTATTTTCAGATACAAAAGAATTATAGCATACGGCTTCTTTCTTGCCTATGACAATTCCACAAATATTAAAGTTTTTTAACGTTTTTATATAAAAAAGAGGCCGAAAAAACATTTCGACCCTTTCCACTCATTTTCTTACGCAAGTCTGCTTAAGAAATACTTCACTTCAATTTCAACACCAAGTGCTAATACACGCTCATCGATGTCGAATTTTTCATGGTGGTGCCCATAAGCTGTCTCTTCGCCAGATTGGCTTCCTAATAAGCCATAAACACCAGGTTTATTCACTACGTAATCCGCAAAGTCATCGGCACCCATTGACAATTCATAATTTGTAATGAGGTTATCAACCCCCTCTACTTGTGCAACCACTTTTTGGAATTCTTCGGCTAACTCTGGAGTGTTAATGACTGGAGCTGCTGCATCATACCAATCAATTTCAAATTCACAACGATTGAGTTCAGCAATTCCTTTGGCAATACGTGTAACAGCTTCTTTTAAGTGTTCACGTGTTTCATGGCTAAACGCACGAATCGTTCCTTCGATTTCAGCGTCGTTAGCAACGATATTATAGCGAGTTCCGGCATTTAATTTACCCACTCCGACAACAGCACGGTCGATTGGATTCACTTCACGAGCGACGATGGTTTGCAAAGCCACAACCACTTCACTGGCTGTCACTAGCGCATCATGCCCTAAATGAGGACGTCCTACGTGAGCGCTCTTTCCTGTGATTTTGATTTTGAAATATCACATGAAGCATTCACCGGTCCACCTTTAACTGCAAACGATCCGACAGGCAATCCTGAATTGACGTGAATCGCAAATGATTCATCGATGTTGTCAATTTTTCCAGAAGCGACAAATTGCTTCGCTCCCGCACCGATTTCTTCTGCTGGTTGAAATGCGATTAAGACGGTCCCTGCAAAGCTGTCTTTCAATTCGTTCAGGACTCTTGCCGTTCCTAACCCCATTGTCGTATGCGCATCATGTCCGCAGGCATGGTTTAACCCAGGACGTTTAGAAGCATAAGGTTTGCCAGTGCAGTCAGGAAGTTCTAGCGCATCGATATCGGCACGAAGTAAAACGGTCTTTCCTTCTCCTTTACCACCTTTAATAATAGCTAACGTCCCTGTTTCGGCCACTTTTTCAAATGGGATTCCAAATGCAGTTAATTCTTTTTGAATGTAGGCAGCAGTATCGTACTCTTTTAAGCTTGATTCTGGATTTTCATGAAAATGTCTTCTTGTTGCGACAAGATATTCGTTTAACGCTTGTGCTTTTTGTTTAATTTCGCTCATCGTTTTTGCCTTCTTTCATTGAATAAAGAGGCATGCTAGGCACGCCTCTTAAGGTTTTTTTATTTTAATTTAGCTTTTTCCCAAACTGGTACGTTAGCACCTTTTGAAACTTCTTCGATTTTCTTAGCTGTTTCTGGTGATTGGTAGTATTCTACGATTTTTTTGTAAACTTCGTTGTTTTCATTACCTTCTTTAGCAGCGATTACGTTGTAGTAAGGTTGTGAAGAATCAGTAATTTGTTCAATAAAGATAGAGTCTTTTGTTGGTTGGAATCCAGCTTCAACAGCGAAACCGTTGTTGATTAATGAAGCAGCAACATCATCTAAAGCACGAGCTGTTTGTCCAGCAGGTAATTCTTTGATTTGGATGTTTTTAGGATTTTCAACGATGTCATCTTTAGTTGCTAAAGTGTTGTTAGGATCTTTTAATTTGATTACGCCAGCTGCGTGTAGTAAACGTAATGCACGTGAGTTGTTTGAAGTATCTTCAGGAATAGCAATTGTATCGCCATCTTTTAATTCACTTACGTTTTTGATTTTCTTAGAGTAAACACCCATTGGAGCAATTACAGTGTAGCCGATTGGTTTGATGTGTGTTCCTTGTTCTTTATTGAAACGTTCTAAGTAAATAATTGTTTGGAATGAGTTCAAGTCAACGTCGCCGTTTTCTAACGCTTGGTTAGGTTGTACGTAGTCAGTGAATTCTACTAATTCAACTTCAATACCTTCTTTTTCTTTCAAGCGAGCAATTACATCGTCCCAAACTTCGTGGTTCCCTGCGTTAACCCCGATTTTAACGTGTTTGTTTTCTTGTTTTGCTTCTGATGAAGCTGAGCTTGATGAGTTTGATGTTTGTGCAGCTCCACATGCTGCTAATGTTAATGCTGCCGCTGCAGCTACGAATAATTTTTTAATGTTCATTTTGTTTTTCCCCTTTTGAGTTAGTTTGTTTTTGTTTTTTGATGCGATTGCTCGCATCCTGTGTAGTTGAGTTCGGGCTGTTAGGCTCGAATCCTGTGTAGTTGAGCTCGGAAAAGCAGAGGCTCAAGCCTTTCGAGGTTAGTCCGCACGACTTGTTCCAAGTCCCTTGCGGCTAACCTGCGAACCGTCATCGCCTCTAACCGCTTTTCCTCACATCCTGGTTTTTATTTAGTGGCTTTTTTCTCTAAATAGTCACCGATTGCTTGGCAGGTGAAGACGATGATTAACATGATAATTGTGGCTACCACGATTACGTCTCCTTGGAATCGGTTATAACCACGTGAGATAGCTACGTTACCGATACCGCCGGCACCAAACGCTCCGGCCATGGTTGTTAAACCAATTAAGCTGATAATTGTTAGTGAGCTTGCACGAATTAAGCTTGGCAAGCCTTCTTTAAGTACACGCGGAAGATAATTTCTAGCGGTGTACATCCCATTGCTTCACTCGCTTCGATAACCCCTTTATCTACTTCAGTCAATGCTAATTGCACTTGACGAGAGTAGAATGGAACGGTTGCGAATACTAGCGGAACGATAGCTCCTGGAATACCAATGGTTGTTCCTACGATTGCACGAGTCACTGGAATCAGTAACATGGCAAGGATGATAAATGGAATCGAACGGAATAAGTTCACCACTTTATCAAGCACCAAGTACAATCCTTTATTTTCAAGGATGTTCCCTTCACGTGTTACAACCAGTGTCACACCTAAGGCAATTCCTAAGATACCCGCGATTAAACCTGTTAACCCAACCATGATTAATGTATCAAAGGTTGCTTTTTGAATTTCCAACCATACTTTAGCATCGATGTTTGGGAACCAAGTTTTAAAATCAATAAAGGCTAATAAATTCATCTTAGGCACCTCCCTTTTCTTCTAAGACTTCTACTGAAACGCCTTGTCCTTTAATGTAAGAAAGTGCACTCTCGATGCTTGCTTGTTCACCAGATAGACCAACCAATAATGTTCCTACTGGAGTTTCTTGGATGATTTCTACGTTGGCGAATAAGATGTTCGCTGCTACTTGGAATTGTGTCGATAATTTCGTAATCAACGGTTCCCCTGTTGAAGCACCGACGAATGAAATTTTCACTAAGTAATCTCCATCCTTCAGATTCAATAACTGTTCGTGTGAGAGAACTGTTTCAATTCCTTGGTTGATATGAGTAGCTGTATCGATAAAGTCTTTCGTTAAGTTGCGTTGTGGATTTGTAAAGATATCAAGCACTGTTCCTTGCTCAATCACTTCACCATCTTCCATTACGGCAACCTTATTACAAATTTCTTTTACGACTTGCATCTCATGCGTGATAATCACAATCGTAATTCCTAATTGCTCATTAACTTTCTTCAACAACTCTAAGATTGAGTAAGTTGTTTTAGGGTCAAGCGCACTTGTCGCTTCGTCACAGAGCAATACGTCTGGGTCGTTGGCTAACGCACGGGCGATCGCCACACGTTGTTTTTGTCCCCCAGAGAGTTGGCTTGGATAGCTATTTGCCTTATCTTCAAGACCAACCAATTGCAGTAGAGAATCAACTTTCTCTTTAATTTCTTTCTTCGTCAACTTCACCAATTTTGGTTCCGCGGTTGGATCAACAGCTGTTTCTCCTTCTTCCACTAGCGGTTTCTTCGCTTTTTTCAGCGGGAAAGCCACATTGTCAAAGACGCTTAACGTATTCATTAAGTTGAAGTGTTGGAAAATCATTCCAATTTTCTTACGTGCGTCACGCAATTCATTTGGTTTCAATTTCAATAAATCTACGCCATTGACTTCCACATTTCCACTAGTAGGACGTTGCAGTAAGTTAATGGTACGAACTAGAGTACTTTTACCTGCACCACTATATCCGATAATTCCATAGATATCCCCGTCTTCCACATCGACAGAAACATTTCGAACGGCTTTTACGACTTTCTTACCTTGCGTAAAGGTCACGTCGATATTTTCTAATTTAATCATGTGTTCTCCTTTCTTTTCTTCAAACAAAAATCGTCCCTCGCTAACATGGGGTTAGCAAAAGGACGAGTCAAATTCTCGTGTTACCACCTTTGTTTATAGTATTCTCACAAATACTATCTCCGTCTGTTTCAATCAAAACAGAAAGCTGTATCGGGCTTACCCGTAATCGCCTAATCATTCAACGATTAACACTCCGAGGCCATCTTCAAAGCTTCCACTCATGTCTCTTTTCACCAACCGAGACTCTCTACTGAAAAGTTCCACTTTTACTCTTCTCATCAACGTGTCTTATAAACATGTTAATAGGATACCAACAAACCACCTTCTAGTCAATTAACACTTTTTTATTGCCGGTTATAACTTTTGGTTATATCTGTTTTAAAACTACTATATAATAGCTAATATTTTTCTAGCCTTTCATTTTCTTGTACAATGAGAATGACAACCTCGAAAGGAGCTTTCTTATGGAGCACGAATTAATTCCTTATAAAACAATGCCGACTTGGACGGCAGAAACATTACCAGAGCCGTTTAGAAAAATGCATAATACCAAAGTGGGGACTTGGGCACACCTCACGATTTTAGAAGGCGCGCTTACCTTCTATGAACTCGATGAAGACGGAAATGTTTTAGCCCAGCATCTCTTTACAAAAGATTCCGAAATCCCATTTGTTGAACCTCAAGCTTGGCACCGCGTTTCACCTGCCAGCGATGACTTGAAATGTTATCTCACTTTATTGCACGCCTGAAGATTATTTCGCAAAAAAATACGACCTCACGCGCACACACTCAGAAGTGATTGAGGCAACACCGAAGTTCCCAAAAGGAAAGGTGCTCGACCTTGGAAGTGGCGAAGGACGAAACAGCTTGTACTTGGCGAAAAAAGGCTTCGATGTGACTTCGCTCGACATCAACTCGATGAGCCTTGCGAAATTAGCACAGATTGCGGAAGCAGAAGGGCTTGATATCGACATTCAGCCTTATAACATCGAGAGTGCCGATATTCCAGGTGGACTCTATGACGTCATCATTTCAACAGTGGTCTTGATGTTCTTAGATCCGTATGCAATTCCAGATGTGATTGAAAATATGCAATCCCATACGGCTCCTGGCGGGTTCAACTTAATCGTAGCAGCCATGTCGACAGAAGACGCGCCATGCCCAGTGAACTTCCCTAAGACATTTGCAAGCGGCGAATTGAAAGACTACTACGCAGGCTGGACATTGCATAAATATAATGAAGACTTTGGCCAACTCCATAAAACAGACGAGAACGGCAATCGTATTAAAATGAGATTTGTGACACTATTAGCCGAGAAATAAAATGGCTTATTAAAAAATAAAAGAAAGGACATCAGCAAATTTGCTGATGTCCTTTTTGCTCACATCCTTGTGTAGTTGAGCTCACAATCGCAGAAATGGCGTGCGTTTCCTCAAACGTCCGCAGAACGTTTCACGTTCCTTCCGGCGTTCGAGTCCAACGTTCCATTTCTGAACGCGATTGCTCACATCCTATTTGATATACAATGTATCGCCTTTTAATACAAAAGTTGTACCTTCAGTGATGGTTTCACCGGTTAAGACTAAGACGTCTTTCCCATCTTTTGTTTCATCAACAATTCGGTATTCTCCGTCTTTTTTCACAACTAGTACATTATATTTTAAGTTTTTTCCTTCTTCTGTAGTAGGGATTACAAGTGCTTCTGTTACCCCTGTTAATTCAACTGCTTTTGAGAAATCATTGTTTTTAACAATATAGAATTTACCATCTTTTTTGACGATGTTATATCCTTCTCCGATTTCTTTATTCATTTCAACATTCTTCAACTCTTCTGACTCAGTTGTTGAAATTTTGTCTTTAACGCTATCCGCTGCTTGTTTAATTTTCGCAGCAGCTTCGTTTAATTTATTTTGGTTATCTTGCAAGGCTTGTTGCACCACTTGAGAATTTTTCACTTGTTCTTGTTGCTCTTTTTGGCGCTCATGTCTTGCTTGATAACGTTGGAAACGTAAAAATGCATACACTGCAATAATCACAATCGAGATAATAGCACTTAAAATACGACGTCCTTTATTATCCACTTACATTCACTCCTTTAATTAGATAAGCTAATTTTATCATAAACCCGCTTTGTTTCCTATCCTATAAGCACCAAAAAAGCACTTCGGCATTACTACCAAAGTGCTCAATTTTATAAATGATCTGTTCCAGGCGTTTCAGCCGTCTCTGAAGAAGTTGTTTCTGTTGATGGAGGAGCTGGTGTGTAAGACTCAATTTTCGTTAAATCAACGGTTGCTGTCTTAGACCCGTCACTCCATGGAATTTCATACGCTCTTCCAGAGTAAGCCCAGTTTTGCTTTCCATCCTTTTGGTCTCTTGCGGATTGCTCTAACTTTTTCTTCATCCATTCTTCAGCTTGGTCCAACGTCGCAAACTCTTCCCCCGTATTCCCTAACGGTTTCAAACGTTTCGGTGGTGTTGCTACTGTTTCTGAACTTGAAGTAACTGTAGGAACTTCAGTTGGAGTTGCTTCTCTTGTCTGAGGACCATTTTCAGACTCTTCTCTTCTGCGCTCTTGGCTTGGAGTTGCCTGTGCAACATTTCCTTGAACGTCTCTTGTGTTCTTTTCTTCTTCAGTGACCACTTGTTTTTCTGTGGTTACTGTTTCAGTTGTTGGCGCTTGAGTTGTCTCTTGCTTTTTCTCGGCGACTTCTTTCTTTTCAGTATTACTTGAAGGAGTTGACGAATTTGCTGGCGCACTTGTTTGTACTTCTACGACTTGAGTCACTTTTTGCATCGGACTCATCGCTTGTGAAATACCGTAAACACCTGCTAGCATCGCTAAAGATAGGCCAAGCGTAATTCCCAATTGACTCGCTAAACCTAATGATTTAAAACCTTCTTGTAATTTCACTAAAAATGCTTTCATCGTCCATCCCCTTTCTCCTTTTATTTTTATTCAAACTATTATACCATATTTTTTCATAATTGTTGAGTAAAAAAAGATATATTATCACAAATTTGATTATTATTGCAATAGTATCTAGCAACTTTGTTTGTGAAATATTATTGACAAAAAATTCACAATTAATTTACCTACTTTTACGCACTTACATTATATATGAAAGTTGTTTCAATTGCCAGACAATTCCACAACGAACGCTTGCCATGGGGAAAGCGTGTAAGCGTGTAAATCTGTGACCTCATCCACTGTATTTGTCACCAAAACCTTATTAAATCGGGCATCTACAGAGATTTCTTTCTCAAAATCAGATAAATTCACGACTGTCAACCATCTTTCTTCCCCAAGCGTGCGATAATATGCGAACACATTAGAAGAAGTCTCCAGTAGCTCATAATCGCCCCAAACCACGATTGGATGGTCTTTTCTAAGCTGAATGAGTTTTCGATACGTATGGAATACAGAGTCTGGATTTTGGAGTTCCACCTCTACGTTAATCTCTTTGTAGTTTGGGTTGAGCGCTAACCATGGCGTTCCCGTTGTAAAACCACCATTTGCTTCGGCAGTCCACGGAATTGGTCTACGCGCATTGTCTCTACCTTTTGCATTTAGAGATTCCATAATTGACTCCACGCTAAATCCTCTAGCAATACGATCATGATACATATTGATGGACTCGATATCATCCAATTCTTCAACGCTAGAAACCGGAGTATTCGTCAATCCAAGCTCTTCCCCTTGATAAATATAAGGAGTCCCTTTCATCATATGTAATAGAATTGCGAATGCCTTGGCACTGCGAACACGGTATTCTTTATCGTTCCCCCAGCGTGACACGATTCTTGGTAGATCATGGTTGTTCCAGAATAGTGAATTCCACCCTTCGTTTCCAAGTTCCGTTTGCCATTTTGAAAGAACCGCCTTTAATTCACTTACATCGAGTGGTTTAAGGTCCCACTTCTCTTTACCTGGCTCATTGTCTAAGAGTGAATGTTCAAATTGAAAGACCATCGATAATTCATGACGTGCTGGATTTGAATAGAGTTTCGCGATTTCGGGTGTCGCTCCCCATGTTTCCCCCACCGTCAATAAATCTTTATCTCCGAAGGTCGCCTTATTCATTTCTTGTAGGTATTCATGCAATTTTGGTCCATTTGACGTAATCCCTTCTAAAGGAATTTCCCGATTAAATCAATCACGTCCATGCGGAATCCGCCAACGCCCTTATCAATCCAGAAATTCATCATGTCATAGACTTCTTGGCGCACTTTTTCATTTTCCCAGTTTAAATCAGGTTGTCTTTGACTAAATAAATGCAAGAAATATTGACCACTTGCTTCATCGTATTTCCATGCACTACCTAAAAAGACTGACTGTAATTCCGTCGGCACACCGCCATCTTCAGCAGGGTCAGCCCACACATAGTAATCACGGTATGGATTGTCTTTTCCTTTTCTTGACTCAATAAACCAATGATGTTCATCAGACGTATGGTTCACAACGAGGTCCATCACGATTTTAATCCCGCGTTTATCGGCTTCGGCAATCAATTCTTCCATATCCACCATCGTTCCGAACTCGTCCATGATGTCTTCATAGTCAGAAATGTCATAACCATTATCATCATTAGGTGACTTGTATACTGGAGAGAGCCAAATTGCTCCAATTCCTAGCGTGTGTAAATAATCGAGCTTCTCAATAATCCCTCTTAAATCACCAATTCCATCCCCGTTTGAATCCTTAAAACTACGTGGATAAATTTGATAAACGACGACTTCTTGCCACCAATGTTTTTCCATAACGCTCGCTCTTTTCTATATGAAGTATGTTCATCTCCATCATAGCCCTAAATCCGCATAAATACTATACGTTTTCGAATACTATTCCATTAAATTTGTATGACAAAGGCAAAAACAAAAGGAGAAAAAACAGAAATCCTGTTCCTTCTCCACTTCTTAAATAAATCCTGCAAAAATTTGTGCGCCAATAAGAGTAATAATTCCCGAAATTACGATGGATAGACCACTCATCGCACCTTCAACTTCCCCTAATTGCATCGCACGTGCTGTTCCAATCGCATGAGAAGATGTTCCAATCGCAATCCCTTTTGCGACAGGATGCGTAATGCCTGTTACTTTACAGATGATTTCACAGAACATATTTCCTAGAACCCCTGTAAGAATAATCACCGCTACGGTAATCGTCACATATCCACCGGACTCTTGAGACAAGCCCATACCGATGGCAGTTGTAATCGATTTTGGCAGTAAGGTTACGTACTCTTCGTGCGTTAATTGGAAAAGCAATGATAACACCCAAACCGTACATAAACTCGTTAATACCCCTGCACTAATTCCTGCAAAGATGGCGCCTTTATGCTTTTTCAATTGCTCGATTTGTTGATACAACGGAATCGCTAAGCAGACCGTTGCGGGCGTCAATAAATAGCTTAGATTATCCGCACTCGCATAATAGCTATCGTAGTCGATATTAAAGACATTTAATACGATAATGACGAAAATAATCGCTACAAGTAGCGGATTGAAGATTGGCCATTTATAACGGTCACGTAAAAATACACCAATTTCAAAACCGATAATACTAATCACGAGCCCGATTGTTGCTGTATTAAGAACGAGTTGATTCACCATCTTGGGCTCCTTTCTCGAGGACGTATTGCGTTACTTTTCCCGAAACAATCATCACTACAAATGTTGTAATAATCGTGATGATGGATACTGGCACAATAATACGATGCAATTGATCCCACGATTCGATAATTCCAACGGCAGCCGGGATGAACATTAACGACATAATCTCGATTAAAAACGTCCCTGCTTGATACACTTTTTCAATTTTAACAACACCCGTCATTAATAAAGCCATCATTAAGACAAGTCCATAGATGCTTGCTGGAATTGGAAGAGGGATGTAATATTTCATGATTTCACCAATACAGGTCACAATCATAATCCAGCCAAACTGCTTAAAATATTTCATTAGATCTCCTTTAGTAAAAAAGCACTCTATTCAAGCCATGCTCGAATCGCGTGCAGGTCTCTTTCGTCTATAACATTCAGTCTGGAAAAGCTCTCTCTTCCAACTTGCCCTCATAGTATATTCAAATGTACGGAAAGTCAACTACAACCCTGTGAACATTTGTTACTTTAGTGTTCTAAATCTGTCCTGTTTACGTGAATCACTTTTCGCAATTATCATATATGATAATTATCAAATATGATAATTGCGGTTAAATAAAAAGCACCCCGTCTAAGGCGAACCTTAAACGGGGCACTAAATTCAATATTAGTCTAAGTTTTTCATCGTTGGGAATAATAGGACGTTACGGATTGATTGGCTGTTTGTTAGTAACATAACTAAACGGTCAATTCCGATACCTACCCCACCCGTTGGAGATAAACCATATTCCAACGCTTGGATGAAGTCTTCATCATGTGGATGCGCTTCGTCGTTCCCAGCAGATTTTTCTTCTACTTGTTTCATGAAACGTTCACGTTGATCGATTGGGTCTGTTAACTCCGTGAAGCCATTTCCGTACTCTTTTGTACAGATGAAGCATTCGAAACGATCTGTGAAGCGTGGGTCTTCATCGTTTTTACGGGCTAATGGAGATACTTCCACTGGATGTCCGAAGATGAATGTTGGTTGAATTAATGTTTCTTCAACGAATGTTTCGAAGAATTCGTTCACGATATGTCCGAATGTCATTGAATCTTCGACTTTCACGCCTTTTTCTTTCGCAATGGCGCGTGCTTCTTCGTCTGTCATATGTGGCCAGAAGTCAACACCGGTTACTTCTTTAATCGCATCGACCATATGAATTCTCTTCCATGGAGCTTTTAATTCTACTTCATGTTCGCCATAAGGAACTAATGTTGTTCCTAATACTCTCTTAGCAACGTCTGAGATGATTCCTTCTGTTAAATCCATGACATCTTTATAGTCTGTGTAAGCTGTATAGATTTCGATTGAAGTAAATTCAGGGTTGTGAGTTGTATCGATACCTTCGTTACGGAAAACACGTCCGATTTCGTATACACGTTCCATCCCACCTACTACTAAACGTTTTAAGTGTAACTCAGTAGCGATACGCATGTATAATTCCATATCTAACGCATTGTGGTGTGTAATAAATGGACGAGCATTTGCCCCACCCGCTAATGTGTGTAGTACTGGAGTTTCAACTTCTAAGTAATCACGTTCGTCTAAGTAACGACGGATTTCACGGATGATTTTACTACGTGTAACGAAACGGTCAAAGCTTTCGCGGTTACTGATTAAGTCTAAGTAACGTTGACGGTATTGTTGTTCTACGTTTGTTAATCCGTGATATTTATCAGGAAGTGGACGAAGCGCTTTTGTTAAATGAACGAATTGTTCTGCTTTAACAGATAACTCACCAGTGTTTGTGACCATGACAGTCCCTACAACACCAACGATGTCTCCTAAGTCTGCTTTAGTGAATACTTCGTACGCATCATCTCCAACAGCATCTTTACGTACGTAAATTTGGATTTGGCCTTTGCCGTCTTGAATGTGGGCAAAACCAGCTTTCCCTTTTCCACGTTTTGTCATCAACCGTCCAGCAATTTGAACTGTTACAGGCTCTTGTTCAGCAAGAGATTCCTTAGTAGCTCCTTCAAATTGGTTGTGGATTTCTTCAGTTGTATTTTTTTGTTTGAATCCAGTACCGAAAGGATCGATTCCTTTTTCGCGTAATTGACTCATTTTTTCACGACGAACTTGTAATTGGTCATTTAATGTTTCTTGTGTTTCTACTTCGAAAGACACGTTTGTTCCTCCTTTGAACGATGCTTGTTCTTCATAACTCTCCTTATTGTACCAAAAGAAGAGGCTTTATTGAAAGTATTTCAAGGCTTTTTGCTTAAATTTCTGCCAAGCGTTGTTTTTGACGTTCTTCACGCTCTAAATGTTCGACCACGAATTGGTCTAATAACGCTTCTACGGTTTGTAAATTCTCAGCTTCGTTGATGGCTACTTTTGTTTTAGAGGCACGTGGCACTCCTTTTAAGTAATAGCCTGCAAGCTTACGGAATTCTTTTGTTGCGACTGCTTCGCCTTTAAGGTTCGCAAGTCGTTGTAAGTGTAATTTCGCAATTTCGATTTTCTCTGGAACGGTATTTTCAGGAAGCAATTCGCCTGTTTCTAAATAATGAACCGTTTGACGAATCATCCAAGGGTTCGCTAAGGCTGCACGTCCAATCATAACGCCATCAACGCCTGCGATGTCAATCATGCGTTTGGCATCTTCAGGAGAGCGAACATCTCCATTTCCGATTAAAGGAATGCGCGTTAAGTTCTTCTTCACTTCACCAAGGATTTCCCAGTCGGCTTTCCCGTCATACATTTGAACACGAGTACGGCCATGCATCGCAACAGCACTAGCACCCGCACGTTCTGCAGCAAGGGCATTCTCCACCGCATATAAATGCTCGTGGTCCCATCCTGTACGCATCTTCACGGTTACAGGTTTATCGACTGCGTCTACAACCGCCGCAACCATCTCGTATACTTTATTTGGGTCTAGTAACCATTTCGCGCCGGCTTCTGCCTTAATCACTTTGTTTACAGGGCATCCCATGTTGATATCGATAATCGCCGCTTCTGTATTCTCAGCTACGTATTTCGCCGCTTCGACTAAAGTATCTTTATTACCACCCATGATTTGAACGCTGAGTGGATACTCGTTTGGCTCGATATGAAGCATGCTTAATGTTTTCTCATTACGAAATTGAATCCCTTTGTCGCTGATCATTTCGCAAACCACTAAACCGGCACCGAATTCTTTCACAGTGACACGGAAAGCAGAGTTTGAAATCCCAGCCATTGGGGCCACAACTACGCTATTGTCAATTTGAATATCTCCAATTTTGAAACTCATCTTATTCTCCTTTTTCAATCTTTAAATCGTCTATCAAGTGAACGACTTTTTCTAACTCAATCGAAAAGCACGAGCTGCATCACCAATAGTGAGTGCGACTCGTGCGCTAAGTTCACTTATTTCTTGCCGGATTATTGTACCATAACCCGCGCCTTCTTGCATTTGATTCCCCTTATTAAAGGAGTCTCAATGTAAACATCAAGTACGTAATCAAAAATCCTCCTGTTAAGAGTAACTGCCATCCCGTTTCTTTCACGGTTTTTAGTTGAAATGAAATCCAACTAAAGAGTGAAAAACTAAGAAGGACCTCACTGCTGCCGCTGCAAGAATATACAGCATGAAAAGGAGCATTCGACCATCTGGTGACAAAGAATACACCATTGCTAACATCGTAAAGAAAACTAGGATCCACGAAATCCACATCAAGACAGTAGCGACTTTATGTATTTTTACTAACCCTGGTTGTTTTTCAAAACGTCGTTCTTCCACTAACCTCTTCCTCCTAAACCTTTTTATCCCAATCTAATTACTCCAGTGAAGACCAATAACAAAAAGGTGACCCAAGTGCCTGTGAGCAGTAGTTGCCACCAATTGTTTTTGAACGATTTTTCTTCGAGTGCAATGAAAACATACATCATGAAACTGATAAACGTCATAATCATGAGAATTGGCATGATGAAGATGGCAATCAACAGTCCGCCTGGGACACCACGGCTGGTCATGAAAATCCATTGCGGCACTAATCCAAGCCACATCAATACTTCAGCGATACTTTTTGCTTTCTCTAGTTTCATTAAAAACCTCCAACCATTATCGAATATTTTGTTTCTGAATTTGTTTGGCAAGCGACCTTGGCGCAAGCGATAATAAGCAAATGCAAATTCCAAATAGGAACACCACCAAACCAATCACTTCAATAGTACTATTGAAATGCGAGAACACTCCAATCATGAGCGCCAATATGATGGCAGAAAAACCAACCTTGCGAACAGCCTTTGCGGTTGCTCTGTAATAGTCCTCAATCGTTTCAGGAGTGGCCGATGTATGTTGCAACTCCTCAATTGCTAGACGCGTTTTTCTCCAATAATTCATCCCCATCCAGAAGATTCCGCCGATGGTCATCGCTGAAAATAGTAATAAAATAGCTGCACCGATTTCGTCCATATTTTCAATAGTTTTTACAGATGAATCTACCTCTTCAAACGTCAGCAGTGTAATCACCCCACAAATAAATGAGATAAGAGTAAACCACCCTGCTTTATTTGACACTTTTTGTTCCATACGAACCTCCTATGTTAGATTCAGTATAAACAAAAATGAGCCAAGGCAATAGCCTCGGCTCATTTATTTTAACAATTCTTTATTAATCTAAAATAGTAAATTTCTCGATAAACAATGGACTCACTGAACGGTTTTCGTGAATACGACGAATCGCTTCCGCCATTAATTGGTCAACGCTGATTTGAACAATCTTACCACCTGTTTTTTCTTCAGGAACTTCGATTGAGTCTGTTACGACTACTTCTTTAATCACTGAGTCATTAATACGGTCTAATGCTGGCCCAGATAATACAGCGTGCGTACAGCATGCGTATACTTCTAGCGCACCTGCATCTTTAATCGCTTGTGCAGCAAGAGTAATTGTTCCAGCTGTATCAATCATATCGTCGATTAATACGGCAACCTTGCCTTTGACTTCACCGATGATGTTCATCACTTCTGCCACGTTTGCTTTTGGACGACGTTTATCAACAATCGCGATAGGCGCGTGTAAGAACTCAGCCATTTTACGAGCACGAGTTACCCCACCGTGGTCAGGAGATACAACAACGATATCTTTATCTTTAAAGTTGTTTTCTAAGAAGTGGTTCGCAAGAAGTGGAGCTCCTAATAAGTGGTCCACTGGAATGTCGAAGAACCCTTGGATTTGGGCAGCGTGTAAATCAAGTGTTAACACACGGTCTGCACCGGCTTGAGTAATCATGTTTGCAACTAATTTTGCTGTGATTGGTTCACGAGATTGTGCCTTACGGTCTTGACGAGCGTATCCATAGTAAGGAATAACAATGTTAATTGTTTTTGCACTCGCACGGCGTAAAGCGTCCACCATGATTAATAACTCCATTAAGTTATCATTTACTGGATAAGAAGTTGATTGAACGATATACACATGGCAACCACGTACACTTTCATCGATATTGATTTTAATCTCACCATCGCTGAACTGAGTGACAGATACTTGACCAAGTTCTAAACCAATTTCCTCTGCAATTTTTGCAGCCAAAGGACGATTTGAGCTTAAAGCGAATATTTTTAAATTAGGATCGGAATAATGTTCCACAATGATAACCCCCGAAGTTTATTTTATAGTACTATCATACCGTTTTTTGTTTGATTTTTGAATATTTTTGCTAAAAATTTTTGGAAAAATTTTTAGTCTTTTTGAGCAGATGGTAATTTTGAAGCGTAATCTTCTTTATTTACTTGACGGCTACGCGCAATCGCAAGCGCTCCTGCTGGTACATCTTCGGTAATTGTTGACCCAGCAGCGATAAATACATCATCACCAACTGTAACTGGCGCAACGATATTCGCGTTACATCCGATAAATACATGGCTACCGATTGTCGCACGGTGTTTGTTTTTACCATCGTAGTTTACAAACACAGTTCCGCAACCAACGTTAATATCTTCGCCAAGGTCCGCATCCCCAATATATGTTAAGTGACCTACTTTCGTATCGGCGCCAAGCGTTGAGTTCTTCACTTCTACAAAGTTCCCCACATGAACGCGTTCGCCTAATACAGAATTTGGACGTAAGTGTGCAAATGGACCTGCATTGCTGTCGAGTTTCATATGAGATTCTTCGATGTTCGCTGCTACAAGACGAACGCCGTCTTCTAACACGCTATCACGAACCACGCTATGTGCTCCGATGAAGCAGTTTGAACCGATGACTGTTTCACCTTTTAACATAACACCTGGTTCAATCACAGTGTCCGCACCGATTTGAACAGTCGATTCGATATAAGTTGCTTCTGGGTCGATTAAAGTAACCCCGTTACGCATATGTTCTTCGTTGATACGAAGGCGCATGTATTTCTCCGCTTTAGAAAGAGCTACACGGTCGTTCACGCCCATTCCTTCGTCGAAATCTTTCATTGGATAAGCAGAAACCACTTCTCCACGTTTCTTCAAGATTTCTAATACGTCTGGTAAGTAGTACTCACCTTGAGCGTTGTCATTACCAACTTCGTGTAAAGCGCTAAAGAGAGCTACGTTATCGAAGCAGTAAGTACCTGTGTTGATTTCTTTGACTTGTTGCTCTTCAGGAGTTGCGTCTTTTTGTTCTACGTTTTTTAGAACAGAACCGTCAGCGTCACGAATGACACGGCCGTATCCAGTTGGATCTTCGGCAATCGCTGTAAGGATTGTTGCTTTCGCGCCTGTACGTTCATGCTCTTCCATTAAAGCTGAAAGAGTTTCGCTTGTTAATAATGGAGTGTCTCCACAGATTACAATCGTTGTTCCTTCTTTTCCTTGTAAGAGAGATTCTGCTTGTAATACCGCATGTCCTGTTCCTAATTGTTCTGCTTGAACGGCATAAGAAACACGGTCTCCAAGGTGGTTTTGTACCATTTCTGCACCATGTCCAACAATCGCAACGATTTCAGTAGCTCCAGTTTTTTTCAACTTGGTCTACAACGTGCTCTACCATTGGTTTTCCGCAAACGGGATGCATTACTTTGTAAAGGGAAGATTTCATACGAGTTCCTTTACCCGCAGCTAAAAATAATTCCGAATTTTTTTGTTTCATAATAAGCTCCTTGCTCTTTGAATTTCTACCTTCTAATAGTATAGTACCACGCTGTTTTTTTCAAGAAATCACTGAAATTTGCACATCAAAAATACGCCCTAGCTGAATTGCTAGAGCGTAGGATGTTTTACGAATTAGTATTTTTGGTGTCCATCTGAAGTCACGAACAGCTTTTTTTCCATATCTTGTTCAGCTGCGCGTGCTAGACCTTGTTCTTGTGCTTTTTTAGCGACTGCTGTTGCCACTTTCAATGACACTTCTGCCACGTATTTGAATGGAGGTAACACAGGTGCGCCTGGTTTTGTAATATCCACAATACCGCTTAAGGCATGCGCTGCAGCCCCAATCATTTCGTCTGTTAATAGACTCGCTTCTGAAGCAAGCATTCCTAATCCAAGACCTGGGTAGATTAACGCATTGTTCGCTTGTCCGATAACATAGTTCACACCGTTGTACTCAATGTCGTCTGAAGGAATTCCTGTCGCAACGAAAGCTTTTCCGTTTGACCATTCGATGAGGTCTTTAGCTGTTGCTTCTGCTAATTTTGTAGGGTTTGATAATGGGAAAATCACAGGACGTTCTGTGTTTTCGCACATTGCTTCAACAACTTCTTTTGTAAAGGTACTTGGTTGAGTTGAAGTTCCAACTAGGATAGTAGGTTTAACAGTTTTTACCACTTCTAATAAATCCGTTAATTGATCTGCATTGGCAAAATCACTACGTTTTTTCGCAAATGGGCGTTGTTCAGGAGTTAAATCATCCATATCGTCGAATAACAAGCCTTGTTTGTCGACCATGAAGAAACGTTTATAAGCTTCTTCTTCGCTAAGACCATCAACGACCATTTCACGAAGCACGCGAGAAGCAATTCCTGCCCCTGCAGTTCCCCCACCGTAGCATAAGTACACTTGGTCTGTTAGTTTTTCACCAGCGATATCCATTGCGGCAAACACGCCACCAAGTGTCACGATTCCTGTACCTTGGATGTCATCGTTGAAGGTTGGAATTTGAGTTTTGTATTTATTTAAGATATTCGCCGCGTTTCCACGTCCGAAGTCTTCCCAGTGTAAATATAATTTAGGGAAGAGACGTTCTGCTGTTTCAACGAATTGGTCAATAAAGGCATAATAACGGTCACCACGCACACGTTCATGACGATTTCCTAAATAATTTGGATCATCCAATAAGCTTTGGCGGTTTGTTCCGGCGTCAATCACTAATGGAAGAACACTTGCAGGGTCGATTCCGGCTGCTCCTGTATAGACCATTAATTTACCAACAGAGATATCCACACCGTTTGTACCCCAGTCCCCGATTCCAAGAATTCCTTCTGCATCGGTCACAACGATTAAACGAATATCACGGTCACCTGCCGCATTTTTCAAGGTTGCTTCGATATTTTCTGGATGGTTGATGTCTAAGTATGCTGCATATTGTGGATCTACAAAGAGTTCGCTGTAGTTTTCAATCGTGTCCGCAATTGTTGGGTCATACACGATTGGGTTGAACTCCTCTAAGTGTTGTGAGAATAAATAGTAGAATAAAGTACGGTTTGTGTTGAAGATTTCCATTAAGAAAAGACGTTTTTCAAGGTCATTGGCTTTTTGGTGCATATGTGCATAGGTTTGCGCCGCTTGTTCTTCCAATGTTTGAACGTACGGTGGTAACAAACCTACCAATCCTAATTCTTGGCGTTCTTCTTGTGTAAATGCTGTCCCTTTATTTTTAAAAGGGTTATTTAAAATTTCGTGTCCACGCATGGTGATTCCTCCTCACGTCCTTCATTCGTAGAAAAATATAGTGTCTACGACTTAATATCTATACTACTCCTATTTTGAACAATTACGAGTCAAAGCCCTTCAATTAAAAAAAGATTTAACTTTAAAGACACAAAAAAAGAGAAAAGAGCGCTCTCTTTCCTCTCTAACGTAATGTGTATAACTTTCCTTTTGAAACGGTACTTTTTATCAAATTAAGCGAATTATGAGCGAAAAGTGAGCGAAAAAGTTGAGTTTCCCTATTGATTTATTGTATACACAGAACTATACTACTGTATATACAGTAAACAAAAGGAGAGTTTTATTCTGATGAAAAATGTTCGTTTTATGACACTAACCGCACTATTAACCGCGATTGCCATCTTCATTCCTATCGCGATGCCATTAAAATTGGTGATTCCACCAGCTTCGTACACACTTGGAAGCCACGTTGCAATCTTTATTGCGATGTTTATCAACCCGTGGATGGCCATCTTTGTCGTTCTGGGATCCTCTTATGGATTCTTTATTTCTGGGGCATACCCACTCGTGATTGTTTTCCGCGCACTTTCGCATATTCTCTTTGCGACACTTGGAGCCTTTTTCCTACAAAAATATCCAAAGACGCTAGAAAACCGCAAAGCATCATGGATTTTCAACTTCGTATTGGCGCTCATTCACGCAGTCGGCGAAGTGTTAGCCTGCGTTCTCTTCTACTCCGTTTCAGGGACGGATCTTCAAAGCATGTTTTACGTCCTCTTCGTCCTTGTCGGATTTGGTACAGTGATTCACAGTATGGTAGACTATGAAATAGCACTAGCGGTGTATAAAGTTTTACAAAAAAAGACGTTAAAAGAGGGACAATATGCCAAAAGAACGAAAAAGCTGAACTACTAAAACTACTGAAAAAAACGCGCCAAAGCCACTCAACGGTCAAAGCCTAGCGGATCATTTCCACGTGACACGACAAATTATCGTGCAAGACATCGCACTTCTTCGCGCTGATGGGGCCACGATTCTATCGACGAACCGCGGATATGTCTACAAGGAGCAAGAGAGTTCGCCGTACGTTCATCGCCTCTTCAAGGTCAAACACGATACCGAGGCTATCGAGGTGAACTTCTAGCCATTGTCGATAATGGAGGTCGTGTCCAAAATATTCAAATCGACCATCCAGTCTATGGTGAAATCCAAACGCTCGTGAAGCTCACGTGTCGCCGTGACGTTGAGCACTTCTTGGAGCAAATCCACCAAGCGGACTTCCGCCCACTCTCGTCTCTAACAGACGGTGTGCATTATCATCTAGTTGAAGCCGAAAACCAACAAGACCTCGACTATATCGAAGACGCCCTCGACAAATTAGGGTATTTAGTGAAAGAGGATTAAACGAAAGGAGCACCACACGATTGGGCACTGACCCCCGTAAATGAGAATTAAATAAAAACACCTCCAAGTTGGATTTGGTACAATATTATCAAATACGCATGGAGGTGTCTTTTTATGGTTAAAAATCGTGTTGCTTATTCAGCCGATATTAAAAATAAAGCCGTAGAAATGAAATTACAGGGATATAGTACAAAACAAGTAATGCAGGAGTTAAACATTAAAAACAAAACGCAAGTAGAAACATGGTTTAGATGGTATAAAAATGGAGAAACACATCGTTTCCACCAACAGGTGGGTAAACAATATTCTTATGAAAAAGGAATGGCTAAACTTTCTGAAATCGATCAATTAAAAATTAGAATTACGAAGAAAAAGAAGTTGAATTAGAAATATTAAAAAAATACAAGGAATTGGAAAGGAAGTGTCGCCTCAAGCAGTTGTAAAAATTAGTAGAAGAATTGAAAGGTAAATATACAGTTCATTTAATCTGTTTTTGCCTTAATGTACCCATATCTACTTACTACCGATGGAAAAAGAAAGACTTTTCTCCAACCGTTATCGAGGAAACTATTGGTAAAATTTGTAAGAAAAACAAATTTATTTACGGGTACAGAAAGATTAAGCATTTGATTCAGAAGGAATTAAATCAGATTGTTAACCATAAGGTTGTGCAGCGGATTATGCAGAAAAATGGTTGGAATTGTGCCGTGAAAACGAAAAAAGCTATCAAAATAGGTAAACCTTTCTCAATTACTGGCAATACTCTGAATAGAGATTTTTCAGCGGATAAACCTATGCAAAAGTTGACTACTGATATCACATATTTACCTTTCGGCCCTAAACGATTATATTTGTCGTCGATTATGGATTTATACAATGGAGAAATACTAGCTTATACAATTGGTTCTAAACAAGATACTAAGTTTGTATTGGATACTTTAAATCAAATTGACTTACCTAAGGGTGTTCTACTACATAGTGATCAAGGCAGCGTTTATACTTCCGCCGAATACTACAATTTATGTAAAGAAAAAAACATTATCCGCAGTATGTCCCGTAAGGGGACACCCGCAGATAATGCGCCCATCGAAAGCTTCCATTCTTCCCTAAAGTGCGAAGCTTTCTACATAAAAGATGAAGTAATAACTTCATCTTCTATTGTAATTCAAATTGTAGAAAATTACATCAAATATTATAATGAAAATAGAATCCAACAAAAATTGGACTACCTGTCTCCGGTTGAATACCGGAGACGGTAGCCCTAGGGTGTTTTTATTAAATTCTCACTTTTTGGGGTCAGTCCCATTGTGTGGTGCTCCTTTTTTTTATTCTTTCGAAGAATGTCGTTTGCCTAATCTTTTTGCCTGTGCTTCTGTCATCTCTACAACATTACCCCAATTTGTATTGTGTGGCATGTTCGCTTTATTGTACCAATACACATCCGACTTTCCTTTTTTAGCTACATAAACTGTGCGCTGTTCTTCTTGATTCACAGTTGCTTCTGTAGCAGCTTCTGTCGTAGCTACGGTTGTTTCTACTTTCTTCTTCGCAAATAAAGGCTCCGCATTACCAGTTGCATAGTCGATTTTTGCATTTGGCGAAGTATTATCAAGAGTCACATGAGTCACGCCGTCTTTATCGATGTTCTCTTGTTTTGTACCAAAAGAAATCTTCATCAGGGTTCCATCACTCTTTATTCCAGCATACTGCAACTCAATTTTTCGAGGAATGAGTTCATCCCCTTCGTAAATTGGCGTTACTTTATAATCCAACCAATCATTCGGATGAGCATTAATCCAATCCGCAAGATTATTCTCGTAGAAAAGCATCGCGGTTTGGTTTGCCGAATCTTTATCGGACAAGCTACCTGTATTTAACAGGGCTGTCATTGGTGTTAAATTACGTAGTTCATTATCTAGCCCACTGAATTGATATCCGACTAAATGCCCGCGATTCATCAACCAAGCTTCTTTCCCACTTCCGGAGTCATCAATCGGCATTTTGTAGTTATGCCAACCAACAGGATCTACGCTGATTTTCGGTTCTCTTTTTGCTTTCGGTTTATCTTTAATATTCAGTTGAATATGAGCTGATGTCGAACGCTCTAATTTATCAAGGTCTCCCAAAACCAATTGTTTTTCCTTCTTAAACGGTAGCAACGAATCTGGCAACTTCGCAGGTGCCACTGTCGTCGTTTCAACTGTTGTGACTTTCGCTACCTCTTCTGTTGTCGCCTTAGACTCTTTCTTATGTCCCCCACACGCTGCTAAAGAAACGCAAGCGACTACTAATAACCCCAATTTCCAATTCGATTGAATCTTCACCGTAATTCCCCCTAATACACTTTGTTAAAAAACACACTAACTAGATTTAGTATAGTCCTCCTACATCCTGAATACAATAGAGTTATTATTTATTTTTCGTCCTTTCGGGTGAAAAAACCGTATAGGATATTTTACGAATAGAAAAAGACCTGACATTTCTGCCAGGTCTATGAAGCTACGTTATATTTTTATCTTACAGATTTATTGAGTAAAACACTCTTTTCCTTTGCTTAAAAGCCACTGATTGGCCCACTCTAGAACAGGCAATTCCCGGTTCGCCAAGAGTACGCCCCAAGGTTTCGTCGCGCACCTTTTGTACTCTCTGCTGGCTTCTTCATATGTGAGTTTCAACGTCGACAACTCAAACTCCTCTAATTCTTTTGGAGTCATTTCTGTTTCCCCGAAACTCGTCACGAGGCAGAGAAATAGTGGTTCACATTATGGCGGTGAATCTGATTGTAGTAGTCGCTCACCGTACCAATCTTGCAAAGCACCTCCACGCTCGCGCCAAGCTCTTCCTTCAGCTCCCGATGAATCGCCTCTTCAGGAGTCTCTCCTGCTTCAACACCACCGCCAGCTGTTTCAATAAAGGCTCCATTGCCGAAGATATCGTCTCTAACGACACGGACAAAGTAGAAAAATCCTTCCTCGTCCACAACGATTGCACGAGCAACGTGACGATCATGCGTAATCGTTGTTTTCTCCCACTGTGTATCTTCTAATGTTAGTGCTAATTTCTCCACTGCCAAACTCTCTTTCTACAGTATTTCTCTACTATTATCTCTCCTATAAAATAAAAAGACAATCTAAAAACTCACAATTAATCCCTTTCTATCGTTTCTTTTAATATTATTTGTAACATGATAAAATAATAACAAAAGTACATTTGGGAGGGTTTTATGAAAAACAAAATTTTATTGGGTTCTGTTACAGCGTTAGCACCTTTTGTATTAGCAGCCTGCGGTCATTCGAGCAAAACTGTTCAAGAAACAACAACTCAAGCGTCTACTGAAGCAGTTACTAAAGCAGTCGCTGAAACAACCACGAAAACAACTGCACAAGCAGATACGAACTCAACATCGACATCACACACACTTTCAGATATTGGAGAAATTCAACGTGTTGGGTCTTCTGAATATGGGTACGTAGACATTCCAAAGAGTTGGGTTCCTTTCAAAGACCCTAGGGGTGGAAACGTGATTCAATATAGTGACGGAACAAATATCAACATCATTACCTTGACTAGCATTCCTCGTGAAAGAGCTAACCTCAAAGACGGAGATACGTACAACGCTGAACTCATTGCGAATCGAATTTATTATTCATGGAAGAAAAACGAGAACATTGAAAAATTATGGGGTTCAAAATCTTGGGTTTCTGGAAATGAGAGTTATCAGGTGAATCTGATTACAAAATCTGGAAAAATTCTTGTTACTTGGATTTTCCAAAAAGATGATACCGTCTATAAAGTTTCACTCGAAGGAGATAGAGAGACACTTCTCCTCTTAATCCCTTATGTTGAAAGTACATGGGGCTTAACAGATCAAAGTCCAGTTTCTAGGTAAGAGATTCTACCTAAGGTATTAGTTTAAATTTAAAATTGTTAAGATTAATAACAAATTTAAGGAGAACGTTCATTATGAAAAACAAAATCGTATTTGGTTCTGTGACACTCCTGTCTGCGTTAGTGCTAGCGGCTTGCGGTAACGGGGAAAAGAAAGCACCTGAAACAACTGTGACGCCAACAACAGAAGCAACTACTACAGCTCCTACAACAACTACCATCGCTTCTTCTGAGACAAAAGAAGTATCTCTTGCTGATACTCAACGTGTCGGACGTGAAGATGTTGGTTATTTCAACGTTCCTAAAGATTGGGTAGCATACAAAGACCCAAACGGTGGCCCTCAATTCCAATATGCTTCCAAAGATCCATACAACATGATTACGATTAATGGGTATGGTAAAGACCAATTACACGTAAATGCTGGAGAAACTTTCGGGGCTGAGTTACTAGCTAACCGTTTGTATGAAGGCTGGCAATACAATCCTAAAGTTGATAAAACGCAAAAGGAAAAGACAGAATTTGCTGGTGAGGATGCTTTCCTAATTAAAATTCAATTGAAAGATGGCAAATACTTGTTCCAATGGGTTTTCCAAAGAGGCGAAAAAGTATATGACGTTTTACTGGAAGGAACAGAGGCTACCGCCGGAACAGTAAGACCTATTCTTGAACAATCTTGGGGCTTAGATTCAAAAACTCCAGGCCAATAAACAACAATCTGAACTAAATCAAGGAGATCAATCAGTATGAAAAACAAAATTTTATTAAGTTCTGTAACGCTTCTATCGGCTTTAATGGTAGCCGCTTGCGGTAATGGAGAAAAGAAAACGACGGAAACAACGGCAGCTCCAACAACAGAAGTAACTACTGCTACGCCAACGACAACTGCTCCAACAACAACTGCTAGCGCTTCTTCTGATGCAAAAGAAGTCTCACTTGGAGATACTCAACGTATCGGACGTGAAGATGTGGGCTATATCAATGTTCCTAAAGATTGGATAGTATACAGCAGCTCAAAATATCCTGATTTATTCCGTTATTCTTCGCCAGATAAATACAATATTTTATTACTCAAAAGTTTTAGTAAAGAGCAATTTAAACTTAACGATGGGGAACCCTGGGGAACAAAAGCAGTTGCGGACCGCATGTATGTTACCTGGAAAGATGACAAAAAGCAGACTAGTTTAGAGGGCGTAAAGACAAAATTCGCTGGAGAAGAAGCTATCTTATTAAAAGTAACATTTACAGACGGAAAAACTCTATACGATTGGTTCTTCCTAAAAGGAGATCTCGTTTATCGAGTTGCAATCGAAGGGTCAGAAGAAACAATCAACTCATTAAGACCTATTTTACAAAATACATGGAGCTTAGATTCAAAATTTCCTAGACAATACTAAAAGAGACTGATTCGCACATTTTCACAGTTCGAGAAAAATTGGCTCTCTATTTAAATTTAATCTAAAGAATGCTAAAATAACCTTGTGACAACAACTTTTAAGGAGAACAATCATAATGAAAAATAAAATTTTATTAGGTTCTGTGACGCTTCTGTCTGCTTTAATGGTAGCAGCTTGCGGAAACGGTGAAAAGAAAGCAACGGAAACAACGGCAGCTCCAACTACAGAAGTAACTACAGCTGCACCAACTACAACAGCTCCGACAACTACTGCTAGCGCTTCTTCTGAGACAAAAGAAGTTTCACTTGAAGATACTAAACGTATCGGACGTGAAGATACTGGTTATGTCAACGTTCCTAAAGACTGGGTAGAATTCAAAGCTGCCAATGGTGGCGATCAGTATCAATATGCTGCATTAGATGGATATAATATTGTGACATTAAACGTCTTCACTAAGGACAAATACCAACCTGTCGAAGGTGAAACATGGGGCGCAGAAATGGTTGCGAACCGTTTATATGGTACATACCAAAAAAATCCTAGTATTGAAAAAATCCAAGGTGCCAAAAGAAAAGTGGTCGGAATGGATGCTTTTCTAGTTCAAATTCTTACAAAAGATGGTAAATATTTCTTCACCTGGGTCTTCCAAAAAGACGACAAAGTATATTCAACAAGCTTTGAAGGAAATAAAGAAACACTTTTAAAAATGTTTGACTTGATTGAACAAACATGGGGCTTAGATCCAAAAACTCCTGGAAAATAATCAATCGTTAATTACTGAGACTAATCCCTATGATTAGTCTCTTATTTTATACTCTTTTTGGCATTATTTAAATCCCATCTCATTAATGGTAAAATAGACCTATAACAACCTTTAAGGAGAACAATCATTATGAAAAATAAAATTTTATTAGGTTCTGTGACGCTTCTGTCTGCTTTATTGGTAGCGGCTTGCGGTAACGGAGAAAAGAAAGCAACGGAAACAACTGCAACTCCAACAACAGAAGTAACTACAGCTGCACCTACTACTACAGTTCAAACAACTACTGTGGGTGCTTCTTCTGAGACAAAAGAAGTTTCACTGGCAGATACTCAACGTATCGGACGTGAAGATACTGGTTATGTCAATGTTCCTAAAGACTGGGTAAGGTTCAAAGAAATCGAAGGAAACAATCCACAACAGTACCAATACTCAGCGCGAGATGCATACAATGTTGTGACATTAACCGGCTACTCTAAAGACCAAGTAAAACTTGGGAAAAATGACACCTGGGGCGCAGAGTTAGTGGCGAACCGTTTATATACTACATACGAAAATAATTCTGAAATTGCTAAAATCCAAGGCGCAAAATCAAAAGTGGTTGGAATGGATGCTTTTGTCATCCAATCTCTTACAAAAGATGGAAAATATTTCTTCACCTGGATCTTCCAAAAAAACGATAAAGTATATACAGTAGCCTTTGACGGAGACAAAAACACTCTTCAAAAAATGATTGACTTGATTGAACAATCATGGGGCTTAGATCCAAATACTCCTGGGAAATAATCAATAATTAAATAACGGAGGCTAATCACTATGATTAGTCTCTTTTTTATACACTATCGTTCCCCTTTGTCAGCAAAAATAACCTAGTTGCATTTTAATTTATAAGTGATATAATACAAATATAATAAAACCTATTAAGGAGAACAATCATGATGAAAAACAAAATTTTATTAGGTTCTGTAACGCTTCTATCTGCGTTAATGGTAGCCGCTTGCGGAAACGGAGAAAAGAAAGCAACTGAAACTGTTGCTGCACCAACAACTGAAGTAACTACGGCTGCACCAACTACAGCTGCACCAACTACAACAGCAAAAACGACAACAGCTCAAGCATCAACTCCTGGCGCTTCTTCAGAAACAAAAAAAGTATCACTTGAAGATACTCAACGTGTTGGGAACGAAAGTCTTGGCTATGTCAACGTTCCTAAGGACTGGAAAGTATTCAAAGCCTCAAACGACCCTGATAGTTTCTATTATTCGTCAGCAGATGAATATAATATTCTGTATCTCAATGCTTATCCTAAAGATAAAGTTAAACTTAATGATGGTGAAACGTTTGGCGCTGAGTTAATTGCGAACCGTACGCTCACTAACTTCAAAAATGATAAAGCACAAACTAGCCTTCAAGGCGTAAGAGCTGATTTTGCTGGCGAAAAAGCTTACTTAATCAAAGCAACTTTTTCAGATGGAAAAACCTTATTCCAATGGATTTTCCAAAAAGGCGATAACGTTTATGTAGTCTCAATCGAAGGTTCAGAAGAAATGGTTAAATCATTAAGACCTATTCTTGACCAATCTTGGGGCTTAGATGCAAAAAAAACTGGACTATAATATAAAAATCAGGTATTAACCAAATCGAGGAGAAAAACAATATGAAAAACAAAATTTTATTAACCTCTGTAACGCTTCTATCTGCATTAATGGTAGCGGCTTGCGGAAACGGAGAAAAGAAAACAGCGGAAACTGCTGCAGCTCCAACTACTGAAGTAACGACAGTTGCACCAACGACAACTGCTCCAACTACAACTGCCAGCGCTTCTTCTACAGAAAAAAAAGTATCATTTGAAGATACTCAACGTGTTGGCCGTGAAGAATCTGGTTATATTAACGTTCCTAAGGACTGGGCAACATACCAAGATAAACACACTGGTTCTCAATTCCAGTTTTCTTCACCAGATAAATACAATATTTTATCAATGAACGCGTACACCAAAGATGACATTAAACTGAAAGACGGTGAGAAATTCGGTGCAGAATTACTTGCCAACCGTTTGTATGATACCTGGGAAAAACACAAACAACAGACTAGTATACAAGGCGTAAGAGCTGATTTTGCGGGAGAAAAAGCTTTCTTAATCAAAGTATCATTCTCTGATGGTAAATACCTGTACGAATGGGTCTTCCAAAAAGGTGAGAAAATATACGCAGTCGCACTCGAAGGTACAGCAGACACGATTAATACCGTAAGACCTATTTTACAAGAATCATTTGGTTTAGATCCAAATACTCCAGGAAAATAATCTCTAACAGACTAAAAGAGACTGATTACATTAATCAGTCTCTTTTTTATACTCTATACCCTTTCCTTTTTTGCGAAAACGTTGCCTATTTAAATGAACTCTAAAAAATGATAAAATATTTGTAAGTCAACCACTTTAAGGAGATTCAGCATTATGAAAAACAAAATTTTATTCGGTTCTATGACGCTTCTATCTGCATTTATACTAGCAGCATGTGGAAATGGAGAAAAGAAAACAAACGAAACTACAGCGGAACCAACAACAGAAGTAACGACAACTGCTCCTACAACAACTGGAGGTACTTCTTCTGAGACAAAAGCAGTCTCATATGCAGACACTCAACGTATCGGAAATGATAATATTGGGTATGTTAATGTTCCAAAAGATTGGATACGAAGCACTAAAAATGAAAAGCTATTCGAGTACGATTCAAAAGATGAAAATAGCGTCGTCATACTACAGTCTTTCGCTAAAAGTGACTTACATCCAAAGGACCAGCAAGCTTTTGGAGTAAAACTCTTTGCTACTTTTTATTATAATACCCTCAAAGAAGAGGAAGGTGTGGCAAATATAGACGGTGAATGGTCAATGGTAGGTGGAGAGAAAGCCTACGTGCTTAAATCACACAAAAAAGATGGAGGGTATATTTTTGATTGGTTCTTCCAAAAAGGCGAAAAAGTATACATCATCGTACTTGAAGGTACAGAGGAAGATATCAAGCCTTCAGACCTATGCTCGAACAATCTTGGGGCTTAGATCCAAATACTCCAGGGAAATAATTATTCACATACTAAAAGAGACTGATTCGCGTAATCAGTCTCTTTCTTTGTCTTTATGCTCTTTTATTCCACTCTTCTCGTAAAACTCCATACTTCACACTGTCATAGTACTGACCTTGGTAGTAGCGGACTTTCCGAATTTGCCCTTCTTTTAGGAACCCTAATTTCTCGGCAACGGCCATCATCCCACCGTTCCCACTCCAAGTCGTCATGCCAATATGTTCGAGCGCATCGGTTTCTTGGAAAATGGCATCCACCCACTTCGTTAGCGCAGTGGTCGCAATTCCTTGGCTCCATAATTGGTCGTCATAGATCACAATTCCGATTTCTAGCCATCGTGTAGCTTCATCCTCCCATGATTTTGAAACCATCCCGACAGGCTGACCGTTAGCGACAACACATCTGCAATCGTCGCTCATTAAAAAGTTCGCAATCGGGCTTGCTATGAAACTTTTGGCGTCATCGAACTCACGATAATCATTAAAATACGGCGCGTTCAACTTCGTCCACTCTGGCTGATCCGTTGAAAAACCAATCTTCCAAATCGTTTCAAGGAAGCTTTTATTAAAAGGAACTAGTTGCACCTCGGTTGTTTGCTTTAATCTTTCCACTGATTCATTCCTCCTTCTACATTTACCACGTCAAAACCTTTTGTCTCCAAGAACTGACACGCACGCTCCGAACGCATGCCACCTTGGCAAATCACATAATAGCGTTTCGACGCATCCAGTTGCTCGTATCCATTCTCTAACGTGCTAAGCGGCGCATTCAATGCACCCTCAATATGCCCTGCTTGGAATTCATCCACTTCACGAACATCTAGAATCGTGATGTCCTCTTTTTGATTCAATACTTGAAAATCTGCTGGTTTAATTCGTTCCATTTTCTTACTCCCTTTCTCCTACTTCATTTCTTCTCACTTCCTACTGTATCGTATTTCAGCGAAAATACAAAGCGCCATGCACGAATCCATGCACGGCACCTGTCTTTATTTAATGTTATGTTTGTTCATCTTTTGTTGGAAGATTCCAGTGATGATTTCACGCAATTCTTCGCGTTCTTTTTCAGGAAGTTCGCCTTCTTGTTTTGCGACTGCGTAAAGTTCAGGATTTTCTTTTGCGATACGTTGAACAGTCTTTGTTGTCGCATGACCTCTGACTAAGAACGGAATCGTCTTAATCCATTCTTCTGGCACTAGCGCTAGAATTTTCTTAGCCGCTTCTTTATCCGTCAACACCGCTGTGCTCAATCCTTTTTTAATTTGTTCTTGTTCTCTTTCTGTAAAATCTTTTAAATCCATCTCTGATCCTCTTTTCTGACTCTAATCTCTACCCTATTTATTATAATCAAATCGGATTACTTGAGCATCTACATCAACTTGGGCATGTACTCCAAAAGGAACAATACAGCGTGGTGTCGCATGTCCAACATTAATATTGTAAACAATAGAGACGTCTTTGTCCGTTAACTCCTCTAATAGTACTGCTTTATATTCTTCATAATGAATTTCGTTTTGAGGTTTACCCACCAAGATACCAGAAACTACATCAAAGATTCCATACTGTTTTAAAGCTTGAATCATCTTTCTATACAACTCAACACTTGGTAGTTCCTCGCTTGTTTCCAGCAACAGAATTTTCCCACTCCAGTCTTCAAGCGTTGGAAATAGCTTATATTTCTGAGTAAGCTGTACAGAATCTGCATATAGTGAAGAATCGAAACAATCATACATTGATTCTAAGCATCCTCCTAGAATAGGCCCACTAAACTGTGTATTTCCTTTTAATAATTCAAATCCTTGATTTGGAAAACTTGGCATCGAAACGCCTAATCCCTTTTCACTAAAATCTTCTCTCTCCTGATACCAAATCTCACTTGGGCGTATTTCTTTAATTCTTCCTGTTGTCAGTAATTCCTCAAAATACGATTTCGTATATGGGAGCATTTCCGTTGAAAGTTCACATACATCCGGTAAGAAAGCCTGCCCATAAAAGCTTTGAATGCCAACTTTATGTAACATTAAATGATTCATTGTTGTATCTGAAAAACCTAAAAAAATCTTCTGTTTAGCAACCTTTTTAAGCGCGTCCTGTTCAAATAAGTAAGGGAGTAGGCGATAAGTATCATCCCCGCCAATCGCAGTTAAAATCATATCAATCGAGTCATCTTGAAATGCAGCTAGCAAATCTTGCGCTCTACATTCTGGATGCTGCTTAATAAATTCAAGTCCTTTTAAAGCATGGGGTAAATTCAACTGCTACACCGTACTCTTCTATACGTTTCTTTCCAAGATTGAGTTCATGCTGAATGAAGTTCTCTCCCATTATTCCGCTAGATAAGCTAACGATTCCTATCTTCTTTACTTTCATCTGTAATCCTCCTTAAGTGCGGATTAGTACTCTCTATAGAAACAGGATTCGGCTCACTTCGTTAATGGTACCGCAGTGATTCCAAATCCTGTCTCTTTAAGTTTGCTATTTATATTACCATAGGTACTATTAGGATTCAATCCCACATCTTATCCTATTTTTACGTTTCCTAAAGAATTTCTACGTTCTCTCCACGTACTTCGCATTATCCATAATAAATGGCTTCGCTAGGCCTTCTCCGGTATAGTCTTGATATTTCGTTTCAAGATACTTGTAGACATCTTCTTTCGTCTTGAACTTAATCGCTTGGTATGGTTCCTCGAAGGTGAGTTTTTCAACAAAAAGGAACTCGTCCCCCGTCGGCACTAAGACTCCCACGTGGCCGATAAAGAGCGATTCCCCGTCCAAATTATCGTGAATCACGACCGAGAGCATACGCGCATTCTCGTCAAAAGTAAATTGCGACAGGAACTGTTCCATCTTCTTCGCATGCGTCTTCACGTCTGTCGTGGCTTCCGTTTCCACACGCGAGAACAAACGATTCAAGTCTTCTTTTTCGTCCGCGCTAAAGAGATGTCCCTTGTCAATCGCATCATTATCGATGAATAAGAGCTCGCTGTCCGCAGCAGTCTTCGGAATCGCAATCTTATTCTTCAGCAGCGCATACGTATTGATACGGCAGTTCGTTCCAACAAAATCGCCGTGTTTTGCAGTCCAAAGCGAACTGATTTTTTCAACGTCATACTCCGTTTTTGTAAACGAAGCAAAATCCCCTTGCAAGCCCGTTTCGCCGACCGTCTCATTGTAGTCATTCACGAACTCGAAGAACTTCTCCACACTTTCTTTATCTAAATACGCAGACAACAACGCCTTCACTTCCTCAACGCTTGAAGGATTGCTGATGTTGGTGTACGTCGCAACCCACTGCGGAGCTTCCTGAGTCTGTGCGGCCACAGTTGTTGTCTCTGGTGAAGTCTGTGTTGTCGTTTCTTTTTGCGTCTGTCCGCATCCGGCTAAGCCGACAAGCACGGCTGCACAAAGTCCTAATTTTACTGTTTTCGAAATACTCTTCATTCTTTTCTCCCTTTCACTGTCATTTTCTACGATTACCAAGCGTAGTTCGGTTCACCGCACGTCACCATCGCCGCCAACAACTCTTCTGGCGTTACTTTTTTCAACCCGCCGTACGTTGGATCTTGGACATGCGTCATCGAATCTAAATAATAAATCGCTGAAATATCTTTCCCATCTGGCGTCAGCTCATAACCAATCCCTATCACATTATGTTCCCCTGATTTTCCAGAATAAATCTGCGAAATGGTAAGGTGTAATAGAGCGGATAACCGTCGTCGATATTCTTGCGAACTCGTTCCTTGAACAAACGCATATCCTCGGAATCAGGACTGGCATTCGTAACGGTCGCAAGGCGATAACCGGCCTGACCAGCTTTAGGCTCTGGATATCCAAATAAATGCTGATTCAACACGCGAATCGCTTCCCGGTTATGCGTCCCGTAAGGTTCATACGTTCCCATTTCTTTGGCTAATTGCTGTTGCGAAACGGTAATTCCTTGGGTCGATAACATCATGCTCACCGTTGTCGGCGCACAAAAATACCATTTCTCTTGGATTTGTGGCGCAACAGACAACAACTTCTTGCGACTCGCGGGTGCAGTTGTCGTTGTTTCAGTTGTTTGTGTCTCGGACGCGACCGTTGTTACAGCCGCCTCCGCTGTGGTCGGAGTTGTACCGGCTGTGGTTGTGCCTTGAGACGATTCTGTCTCCTGTGCCACTGTTGCAGCAGTTGCTTCGGTCGTCTTTTGACTCTGTTCATCCGTATGAACACACGCAGCTAGTAGAAATACACCAAGCAATACGACTGCCATCAGATTCTTTTTCATAAAAATGCCCCCTGTCTTAGACAATAAGCGCAATAGTCAACTTCCAAATTAACTTCTCCACGGCATTTGAGGATATTCCCTCCAAGCGTCTTTTCCTAGAGGCAAGTCTTTGATTTCCCCGATAGACGGATCGAGCTCGTAGGCTTGTTTCAAGGTCACTAGCATCAAGTCCTCAATGGTATGTTCCTCGTTGCATAGAAACTGCCACATGCCATCGTCCTCGTCATGACTTACATATAAAATCGGCTTTTCTCCTTTTGCAATATGCTTGCACAGAATCGTTGCCGTATTTGGATCTTCACGAAATGGAAAACTCATAACCATCCTCCTAACCCTACTTTTATATTTCAATCTTTGAATGCGGTTTCAACTCTCTCACTTATAATCTATCCTATTCTCTAGAAAAATACAATAAAACCTCTGTGAAATTTAGGAAAACAATATAAAAAAACGAGCACCCGAAGATGCCCGTTTCGTTTTAGAATAAATCAAAAATTAACTTGAAGTTTAAGATGGTTAGGATAACGGCTACCGCATATCCAAGGAAAGTATTCCATTTGGCGTTGGTGAACTCGCCCATGAGTGATTTCTTCGACGTGAAGTAAATCAATGGGAAGATGGAGAATGGTAACGCCACTGATAAGAATACTTGTGAGTATACCAAGAGTTGGTCCAATGTTTTTTCTTGCGAACCGAATAACATCGCTACGACAATCACCGGTAGTAAGGCGAATAAACGAGTCACCAGACGAATCACCCATTGTGGTAGTTTCATATGTAAGAAACCTTCCATCACGATTTGTCCTGTCAATGTTCCTGTGATTGTTGAGTTTTGTCCACTTGCTAAAGTGCCACGGCAAAGAGTGTCGATAATGTCGAACTTGCAACCGCACCGGCAATCTTCGAATCTTGCAACGCGTTGTACATTTGCGAGAAGGCAGAAATTTCAGATGCATGTCCGAAGAATAACGCTGCCCCTAAGATTAATAGGAGTGAGTTCACGACGAACGCTAAGCTCAATTGAATGTTTGAGTCCCATGTCATGAAACGAACGGCTTTACGCACGTTGTCTGGGTCTGTGTAATCTACTTTTCTCGTTTGTGAGAGCGACGAATGCAAGTATAAGTTATGCGGCATTACCGTTGCCCCGACAATCCCTAGCGCCAATGTTAAAATGCTATCGTGCCCAGGAGTTGTTGGTTCGAATAACTGCGCCGTTGGTAAAAATCCTGTGAAAATTCCTGAGATACTTGGTTCTGCTAACGCTACTAAATACACGAAAATCAAGAGGATTGTTAAAATTAACGTTGATACAATCGCTTCGATTTTCTTAAATCCGAGCTTCATAATTCCAAGAAGCAAGAATACGTCCAGAACCGTGATGAAGATGGCTCCCATAATTGGAATTCCAAACAAGAGGTTCAATGCGATGGCTGAGCCAAGCACTTCCGCTAAGTCTGTCGCCATCAGCGCTAATTCGACAATCACCCATAAAATGTGACGAAGCCATTTTGGGGCATGATGCGCTGTTGCTTGCGCTAAGTCCATACGCGTTACAATCCCAAGTTTTCCTGCCATTTGTTGCAACTGCATTGCGATTAATGATGAAATAAGGATTACGAAAAGCAATGTATATTTGTACGAAGCCCCTCCGACCACGCTGGTAATCCAGTTACCTGGGTCCATGTACCCTACTGCTACGAGCGCTCCGGGTCCTAAGAAAGCTTTTAAGTTCTGCCAGAAATTATTATTCTTTGGCGTCTCAATCGATTGATTTACTTCTGAAAGTGATACTTTTTCATGAGTAGACATTCTGTTCTCCCCTTTCTATTGCAAATAATTTTCATTGTATGTAAATCTTCTGAAAACAAGTCATATCTATATAAAAAACAGTACCTATTATAGCACTCAAGCACTCATCGTGCAATGTGAGATGTTACAGTTCATCAAACTGCTGTCTTTCCTCCTAGCAAATAAACTGAAATCAGGAAACAAAAAATGGAAATAAACTCTAAAAGCTTACTTCCATTTTAAGACATTTATATTATTTACACCGTGCTCTGCTTAAAACGATTGTCGTCTGACAAGAGTTGTAGAAACCTCTACAGATTTTCTTTTATCTCCATTGATAATCGCAAGAACTCCATCAATCATTTCTTTTGCTAACTGACTATAATCTGGAGAAATGGTTGATAATGCAGGTGTATAATATTGTGCTATTGGAATGTTATCAAACCCTACAATAGCTAATTGGTCCGGAATCGAGATTCCTTTTTCGTAACACGCACGAATAATCCCTTGGACTTTTTCATCCCCAGAGACAAATATAATATCCGGTATATTCGTATCTGTTAAATTATCCATCGCATAATGATACACAGATTCAATCGTAGCTAATCCATAAACAACTTCTAAAGCAATTCCATACTTTTTCTCTTTTACAAAAGTACGAGCCCCCTTCTCACGATCTTTGTTAACCAGTGACTCTCCACCCATTAGCAACCACATATTCCGGAGCTCTTTCTCAGATACTGCTCCCATTAATTCGAACATAGCTTGGAAATCATTATTTGAAACATAAATAACACCCTCAGTTTGAGATTTCCCAAAAACAATAAAAGGCATATTATTTTTCTTTAAATATTGAATTCTACTATCATCTTTACCTTCATAAAAGACAATAACTCCATCGACTAAACTTCCAGTACTTGAAATAATAGAATCCTTAATTGAATCCCCTTCACCAAAATACTCGACGATTGCATTGACTCCCATTTCTTTACAAGTTTGTAAAACCTTATCCAATAGTGTCTGGAACCAGATTAATGGGAAGGACTCCATCTTCTTGACTGAAATGAGAATATTCGTTGTTTCTTTCTTAGTCAGATTTTGTGCATACGCATTTGGAATATAAGACAGTTCATCAATTACCTTCATCACAGACTGGTAAGTTTCTGATCTAACTCCATCACCACCATTGATAACACGGGAAACAGTCTTAGGAGAGACCCCTGAAATGCGCGCAATATCATAAATAGTAGCCTTTCTCTTAAACTTTTCCATCCTTACTCCTTATAAATTTATTTTTTCGATAACTATACTAATTATCATTATTGATGCATTCTGTTCACTCGAAATCTTAAGAGTTCACTTTTATATCCAAGCAATTCAAAATATCTGATGATCATCGCTTGAATAAATGTGTAAGATATTGGAATGCCACATAATTCTATCAAATATAATTCAGTGAGACAATTCATTTCTTTTAGTTCTTGATCTATTTGATTAATGTAACTTTCTAGCATTGGCATTAGCTTTTCTTTGAAAATTACTTTTTTCATTATTTGATCCATTGGAAGACGAAATGCCCATACCCATTCACAAATCTCGTGAAATGTATGAATATGACATTCCTTCTCTAGGCATTCTCTATTATAATATCGAATGCTGCCATTATCAAAATTTATCTTACATACTTTCATCCCATAATAACTCCTCTATCCATCCTATACTAGGAAATTGACATTCGACATCTCTTTAGCGAATACTTATTCATCTAAAAAGAGCAAGGAAATCCTTGCTCTTTAATCCGTATCTAACTAATCTCTTCAACATAAATGACACCTGGAAGATTAGAAAGTTCTTCCATAAGTCGAAGATGTTCAAAGCTGCCAGCTAATTCTAACGTTACAAAAGAAGCAATTTTCTTCTCTGGTACATCGAAATACTGGATTCGACTTTGGTTCACTTCACCGAATGCAGTCCTTGAGTCAGTAATTCGAATTCGATTTTCTGCACAATAGACTAATACACGATTATAGGCTTCCGTAGAATTGACTACAATATAGAGTTCAATTACTCGAGAGCGTTTTTGAAGATACATCTTTAACGGTTGAAACATGGATATCACGCCCCAAATAGAAACGGCTGCTAAAATTGCTCCTTGATAAAAGCCGACTCCAATTGCGAGTCCTATCCCTGCAGAACCCCAAATACCAGCGGCTGTGGTTAACCCTGTAACTTTTTTCTTTTCTGTGACAAGGATCGTTCCTGCCCCTAAGAAACCAACTCCCGAAACAACCTGTGCTCCTAATCTGGTCGGATCTCCTGTCCCAAACTTATAAGAAACAAATTCATTAGTCATCATGATTAAACATGCCGCAACACAAACGACACTATGCGTTCTAATTCCTGCTGGTTGCGATTTACTACCTCGCTCCATGCCGATAACCATTCCGGCTATCAAAGACAATGCAATTCGGATAAAAATATCTGTATTCGTTAATTCAATACCTGATGTAACCATAATTATTTTCTAGTTGTTTTGCCACGTCTTTGTGTGAAGTAAAGTACTGCTGAAGAAATAATCATCAATACAATTGTATATACAAAGACAAGCGCTTGTGCATTTGATGTTGCTGTTTCATCCCCAGCTGATCGGATAGTAATACCTAAAGGTTGAGCTAATGGATGATATAAGAATACAGATAAGTCAAAGTCTGTTAATAGAGAGTTAAAGTTAAGAGCAATAACTGAAAGTACTACCGGTAGAATAAACGGAATAATAACCTTCATCATTGTATAAAACGGAGACGCACCCATACTACGAGCTGCATCTTCCATCTCATCATCAACACTAAACAAAATAGCACGAACCATACGATAAGAGAATGGAATCTTCACAATAATATATCCAATTAATAGAATTACTAGCGTTCCTACTAAAATGAAATTAAATACAAGTGGTTGTGGTTGATTAAATGTAAATAGCAAACTAATTGCTAATAAAGTATTTGGTAATAACCAAGGTAATAACGCACCATATTCAAATAAGGAGTCAAAGCGAGCTTTATGTTTACGAACCACACGTGCAAATACAACGGCAAGAACTGTCGCAGTGATAGCAGCAAGACTGGCATATACAAAGCTGACTAAGAATGGTGAGAACGCAACACTATTAGTGAAGAACTGATGATAGTTTTCTAGAGTAAAGTTAGCTAATGACAAGTTACCTGTTTGAATCGCCACTGGATCAGTGAATGAGTACAAGACAATGAAAATCAAAGGTAACATGAACACTACGAATAAAGCGTATGCCACGATATGCGCAATGATATTCCATGGTTTTGAAGTAATCTTTTGTTTTTTCAAAGGTGCTTTTGTTTTAGAAATTGAAATATAATTTCCACCTTTTTCAATCTTATTCATGATACTTAATAAGATTGTTGTTGCAACCCCTAGGACAATCGCAAGTAACGCAGCAAGGTCACGAGAGTTCCCCATCCCTGCAAAAGTGATAATCATCGGGTTAATTGTTTGGAATTGTTTACCCCCTACAATCATTGGAGCCGCAACTGCTGATAACCCGCTTAAGAAAATCATGATTGTTAAGGCAAATAATGTTGGCGTTAATGTTGGTAAAACAATTTTTCTGAATACGGTAAATGGTTTTGCTCCCATATTACGCGCTGCTTCAATAGTATGATAATCGACACCACGAATGGTATTTGTTAAGAACAATGTATGGTTGGCTGTACCTGAGAAGGTCATAATGAATAATACAGCACCATATCCCACAAACCAGTTTGGATCAAGGTTTGGTAGGAAGTTTTGAAGAATTCTTGTAATCATTCCATAAGGGCCGTATACGAATTTATACCCTGTTGCAAGAACCACACCACCATAAATTAAAGATGTCATATATCCAAGTTTTAAGATCTTGGCACCTTTAATATCGAAGTATTCTGTGAACAACACACAAAGAAGACCGACTACGTTAACTGTAACAATTAACGATAATGCTAGTTTAAAACTGTTCATAATACTTTGAATTGCACGTGGTGATTTAAGTACACGATTAACAGCATCTAGCGAGAATTGTCCATCTTTGACAAACACACTTAATACCAAATCAATATTTGGATAAATAATAAACGTTACGAGGAACCAGATTAGCCCTATACGAATGAGCCAATCTTTCCAATTTAACTTATGACGCATGTTGTACCTCCCTAATATTGCACGACATCTGAAGGTGTAATATAAAGTTCCACATTTTCCCCTACAGATTTGATTGCAAATTGACTATCAATACGTGTAACGTTAACAACCTGATGGTCTGACACTTGAACAGTGTAACGAACTGTTACACCTGAAAATTCTGTATCAATAATTGTTCCTTTTAGAACAATATCGTCTTCTGTTTCACGTCTGAAACGAATTTTTTCTAAACGAATATATCCTTTTTTATCTTCTAAAGGAATGTTTGGATTGCTTTCTAAAATCTCATGAACTGTTTCTTCAGAAAGGACGTTAATATCTCCGATAAAATCACAAACAAATTCTGTTTTAGATTGATGGTAAATTTCAGGAGGTGTTCCCACTTGTTCGATGAAACCATTGTTAAATACAGCAATTCTATCTGATAATGTCAATGCCTCTTCTTGGTCGTGTGTAACATACAATGTTGTAATTCCTAAATCTTTTTGTAGACGTTTCAATTCTTTTCTTAGGTCTACACGTAATTTAGCATCCAAGTTAGAGAGCGGTTCGTCAAGACAGAGAATTTTTGGTTCTAATACTAATGCACGGGCTAGCGCCACACGTTGTTGTTGCCCTCCGGATAATTCAGATACATTACGTTGCAATTGTTGGTCAGAAATTTTAATTTTTGCTGCTACCGCTGCAACTTTTGCTTTAATCACATCTGGAGCTACTTTCTTCACTTTCAAACCAAAAGCAATATTATCAAAAACCGTCATTGTTGGGAATAATGCATAAGATTGGAACACAATTCCGATTCCACGTTTTTCAGGTTCTAATTTAGTAACATCCTTACCATTTACTTCAATACGACCTGCTGATGGATCTAAGAACCCAACTAATGCACGTAAAGTTGTTGATTTTCCGCAACCTGAAGGTCCTAAGAATGTAAAGAACTCCCCTTCGTTAATTTCTAAATTCAAATTGTCAATCGCAATAAATCACCGTATTTAATTTGAATGTTATCAAATTTAATCATATCGTTTACTCCTTTGTGTTATCTTAAAAAGTCTCGCGTAGACTCTTTCTATGGAATAGAGTAGAATCCTAGCGAGACTCTTATTGATTAATTCAACATTTAATACTATTTAACGTATTCTAATTCAGCTTTTTCAACCCATTGGTCTAAGTATTTACCAACAACTTCCCAGTTAATATCTTGTGGTTTAAGTTGGTCAACAAATTTCTTAGTTGCTTCTGGTAATTCTTTTAGAGCATCTTTATTCGCTGGAATAGAACCGAATTTTTGGCTGTATTCAGCTTGGATGTCTGCTTGACCGAACCAGTTGATGAATTCTTTTGCTAATGCTTGTTTCTTACTTGTGTTAAGAATCATTGTTTGTTCAGTTACGAATGGAACCCCGATTTCAGGTGACATTACTTTGAATTCAACATTTTGTTCTTTTTGTCCGACTAACGCTCCAGAACCCCAGATCATACCGTATTGAATTGGGCTTTCTTTATCTAACACTTTAACAACTGTGCTTTCACCTTTTTGAAGAGTATAGGCATTTGCAAAGTATTCTTTTGCAACTTCCCATCCTTTTTCTGATACGCCTAAATCTCCTTTTTCATCAAGGTAACGAACTAAGATACTTGCGTAAATCGCACGTCCTGTTCCTCCAGTTAATCCATAGATAGAATATTGGCCTTTATATTTTTCTGCTAATTCAGTCCAGTCTTTAGCATTACTTTAGCTTCTGGATTTCCAATCAATACTAAAGGTTGAACGATAACTGGGTTATAGTATCCATCTTTATCGGCTAATGATGCATCAATCTTGTTAAGCCATTCTGGTTTGAATTGAGCTAGAAGGTTTGCATCACGAAGTTTATTTGAGTCTACAGCACCGATACCAAACACCATATCTGCTACTGAGTTATTTTTTTCAGCGATAACACGGTCAGCTAATTGCGCACCAGCGATATCCACCATACGAATGTTGAAACCAGCTTCTTTCGCTTTAGCAGTTAGCCAATCTCCACGTCCATTTGAAACAGAGTTAGAATAAATTACTAATTCTTGGCTCTTATCCGCTTTTTCTTCTGATTGTGCTTGAGGTGCAGTTGTTGTAGCGTTTGATGAACTATTTGCTCCTCCTGAGCATGCAGCTAATGTTGTAACTGCAAGCCCTGCAGCTAGTAAAGTTTTTAAAAATTTCGATTTTTTCATGTTGAAATCTCCTTTTTGTTTTTATTTGTAATTTTTATTTTCCAAACTTTTCGCAATATGGAACAAAACGTCTCATATCTTCAAACACTGTATAATCGATACGATTTACAGTAATGACAGGAACTTTTTCAAGTAAAACTTTTGTTAATTCCTTTTTCACTTTCGTAAACTCTTCATTTTCTTCTTCAGTTAATGGAACTCGAAGATATCCAATTGAGATATGGAATTGGTAACGATCATGGTTAGGGAAACGAACACCTGCTTTTTCAGAAACATAAGCTCTAATTTCTTCTAATCGTTTAGCGGATTTTTCATCTGCTGGTTCAACTAAAATATTTTGATTTCCCATTTCAGTCACACGCATATGAATCTCTTCGTTTAGCAATGGGAAAATTTCTAGTTGTTTTGCAAAGTAATCATGGATTTCTTGTAATGGTGTATCCAATGGTAGATGGCTACTCCAAAATTCAGGCTCACGATTTTCATGGCAAAGCAATTCAATTACAGTCATATGAATAGAATCTCTAGGGGTGAGAGTAAACTTATCAATAAAAGGTAATTCTCTATAGTGAGCCTGAATAATATCTACAACTTCCATTAAATCTGGTTTTGTATAAAGATTGGCAACAACAGTGTTACCTGGAAAATGATTAAATTCTCCATTTTCTTTAAATTTTATTTTTGTAAGATTTTTCATGTTATTCTTCCTTCTTTTGTTTTTGACACCGGTGTCAAACGGTAACTTCATTATAGTGTGTAACCGATTTCTTGTCAACCGTTTTCATAAACTTTTTTTATTCCTGTTTTTATTGTCTTTTTTACTATTACAAAGCAGAATTATACTATTGATATCCGTTTGGATTTTTCGATTGCCAATTCCATGTATCTCTACACATGTCTTCAACTGATTTCGTTGTCTTCCAATTTAATTCCTTATAAGCTTTGTCTGCATTTGCATAACAAGTCGCAACGTCTCCTGATCTTCTTGGAACAATTTTATAAGGAATTGGAACCCTATTAACTCTTTCAAATGTATTTACAAGTTGTAATACACTAGTGCCTTCTCCTGAACCAAGGTTATAAATATAAACATCTGTTTTTTCAGATACTTTTTCTAACGCTTTTATGTGGCCAATCGCTAAATCCACTACATGGATATAATCTCGAACGCCAGTACCATCTACCGTATCATAATCATCTCCAAAAACACTTAGCTCTGGTCGCTTACCTACCGCTACTTGTGCAATAAAAGGCATCAAGTTGTTCGGAATTCCTGAAGGGTTTTCACCAATCAACCCAGACTCGTGAACCCCAATTGGATTGAAATAACGAAGCAATGCAATACTCCACTCTGAATCTGCTACATGAACATCTTTTAAAATTTGTTCAAGCATCACTTTGGTGTACCCATAAGGATTTGTTGCACTTGTTGGCATTGTCTCAATGAGGGGTGATTGATTGTGAATGCCGTATACAGTCGCACTCGATGAAAATACAATCTTCTTAACTTTAAACTCTGACATCACTTCAACAAGAGCTAATGTGCTCATAATATTATTTTCGTAGTACATCACAGGCTTTTGCACGGATTCGCCGACAGCTTTGTATCCTGCAAAATGAATTGCAGCCTCAATAGATTCTTGTTCAAAACTTTTCTCAATCCTTGTTTATCACAAACATCTAATTCGTAAAACGCAGGACGTTTCCCTGTAATTGCTTCAATCCGATCTAACACCAAGATGCTAGAGTTCGAAAGGTTATCGACAATTACGACTTCCTTCCCTAAATTTAATAATTCTACTACGGTATGGCTACCAATATAACCAGCTCCGCCTGTCACCAATATTGCCATTTGGGTTTCCTCCTAATTAATTCCAACCGACTTAACAAATCTCATAAATGCTTCATGTCCAAACGGAGTATTCTTATAAACGCCAGCATCTTCGAGAACTCTTGCAAACACTTGCCCTACTTCGTGTTGAACTACGCTATTAATCTCTTCTTCTTTAACGTTAGGGTATTTTTCTTTTAATTGGTCTGCCCATTCTAAATGATAATCTGCAATTGCGTTATCTTTGCCTAAAAGATATTTCTCAACTTCCTCTAACTCTGTTTTCAAACGAGGTGGTAAAATAGCAAGTCCCATCACTTCAATTAACCCGATATTTTCCTTTTTAATATGCTGAACATCTTTATGAGGATGATATACGCCATCTGGATGTAACTCTGATGTGTGATTATCTCTCAAAACAAGATCCATTTCAAATTGACCATCCACTACACGAGCAATCGGAGTGATTGTATGGTGCGGAATTTCTCCAGTTGTAGCAATAATATCTGCCTCTAAATCGGTATACCCTTGCCATGATTTTAAAATCTTCGAAGCTAATTCCACTATTCTTTGTTTATTCTTACCACGTAATCGAAGAACAGACATTGGCCATTTCACAATACCAGCTTGAATATCTTCAAATCCTAAAAATACGAAGGTTGTTTCACATTCCGCTACTTCCATTGGGAAAACGTATTTTCCACCTTGATAATGGTTGTGACTTAAAATAGAGCCTCCTGCAATAGGGAGGTCTGCGTTTGATCCTGCAAAATAACCCGGAATAATATCCACAATTTCTAATAGTTGTTCAAATGTTTTAGGAGTAATCGCCATCGGAATATGCTTTGTATTTAGAAAAATGGCATGTTCATTAAAATATGAATATGGTGAATATTGTAATCCCCATTCTTCATCTCCAAGTTTCATTCGGATAATTCTATGATTCGCACGAGCTGGGTAGTTTACTCTTCCTTGATACCCTTCATTTTCCATACACAAAAGACATTTTGGATAATTCGAAGCTTTCAACAATTTCTCAGCTGCAATTGTTTTAGGGTCTTTTTCTGGTTTAGAAAGATTAATCGTAATCTCAAGCGGTCCATATTTTGTTTCTGCACGGAATGCAATATTTTTAGCAATCGCTGATAATTTAATATAGTCGTTGTCTTTACTTAGTTGATAAAAATCATTTACAGCTTTTTCAGGAGATTCTTGATAAGTACTCCAGAAATTTTCATTAACAGCACTTGGAATTGGAGTAATAAAGTTCATTAACTCTGCGCCTAAACAGTCTTTTTCTTCAGCCAAGGGGCCTACTTTCCCATTTTTCTCAGCTAATTCAACGAGCATATCTTTAATTTTTTTATATCCTTTTCACTTGTAGATGTATTAGCTCCTTCCTCTCCGACTAGAGCAAGTATTCTATTCTTTACATATGCGTAATCCATAGGTTTATACAGCCCAGATTGAAGTACTTGTTCAACAAAATTATTGATTACTGTTTGCATCATTTTCTCCTCTTAATCTATTTGATTATTCAATTATTTTCTTCATTTCAGGGTCTTCAATCCTTTAAAAGATCAACAACTAGTATACTTGCATCATCTTTCTTTCCATAAATAGGATCGACTTCCTGTGATTGCTTTCTCATTACAATTAAATCATCCAACTCATCCTCTGGATGTTGAGAATAAAACTCATAAAAACCATCACTCATTAATACAATTTGATTACTAGTCACTTCTGTACTTTCGTAAATAGCATGTTCTACACAAGATTCATCCAGCGAGCCAATCCAATATCCATTTGACGTATTGGCTAGTTCTCTAATTTTTTGTAAGATAGTTTTTCTTTGGACGCCGTCCTTACTTGAATGTGCAATTTCGTTTTTTCCTAAATCAAACAAACGGTCCACACGATGGTCGGTTATCTCTTTGTCATTCACGAGCAGGACACAATCTCCAAGAAGCATGTATTCCAGTTTTGTTTTTGTTAATTTTGCAAAAACAAAGGCAAACGTCGGCAGTTTACAATATTCTTCATGGTTAGAATCATCTAACCCTATAATTGAACGGACTTCCTTAATACTTTCAGAAAAAATTTCTTTTAACGTTTTTGATTCTGAGCAATGTTTTACAATCACCTTAGACAATAAATGCGTTACTTCAGAAACTGAGTAACCAATCGATTTTTTCGCATGATATAAATCCGTGGCTCCATCAATCACCCAAAAGAAATTTCCAAAACTACCGAGTGCATCTTCGTTTTCAACCGCTGAACCTTGTATAGAACAAATGCTTTTAATTTTCATGACGTTTCTTCACTCCTCCAACTCCAAAAAATACTCCTAATCCAACGAGAGAAGCAATAGCACCTAAATAACTATTCGTTCCTGTTTGTGGTAATTCTTTTTGATTTCTGTTTGCTTCAGCTTGAACGAATTCTTCTTTAGCTGGTTTGTTGGCTTTTTTATCTTCTTCTGAAACCTTACGGAACTCGAACTTTTGATTTCTGTTTGCTTCAGCTTGAACAAGTGCTTCTTTTGCTGGGGTGTCGGATTTCTTGTCATCTTCAGAAACCTTACGGAACTCGAACTGTAGATATCTTTCAAAACGTTCTCCTTGCGCGATTGGAACGAACACCTCTCCAATTTTGTCAATTAAATTAGCCAATTGATCATCGGAGTAAGTTGCAAGATAGTAATACCCTTTTTTATTTCTTGCAATCACATGATAGTTTCCATTTTCTGTATGAATATCAGCATGTCCAAGACCTAAAGCTACAACGGAAATATTTCCGTTATCGCCAGAATTTAGCAGTGAAATGGAATTCCCTGTTAGGTTTGAGAAAGAATTATCAGTTGCTGTAATGCTGCCTGTAGAGTTATTGATGACAATCCCATCTTTTCCGCCGTTAATAACGTTGCCTGAAACAGTTAATCCATCACTAATGCGGATAAGTTCAATTGAAGGAACTTCAGAATTTTGTGCTTGATTATTAATGGTATTGTTTGTTACTTCAATATCTTTTACTTTTCCTAAGTACTCTTCACTATCTCTGGCTACTCGGATTGCTTGTGTTTTAGGGTCTTTAATATTGAATCGATTATTTGTAATTACTACTTTCTTATTTAAGTCCAGAACATCTTCTGTATTTTTGTAACTAAAGGCATTTACAAGCGCTCCACCATCTTCTCTGTATCGAACACTTTCTTCTTTTGTTTTTTTATCAAAGACATTATCTTTAATCACAATATCTGTGAATCCAGTAAATCGAATGCCTGAATAAACCAAGTTGTCAAAATGATTGTTCAAAATTTTAATATTCGAAGGATTTTGAGTAGTAATGGTTTGATAATGCGTACCAATTGCGGTTACCAACTCACCGGACTTATCACTCTTTCCAAAGTATGAATTTTGAATGGTTACATTTTCTGATTTCACACCTGTTTCGTTTAATGCGTACGGGAATCCTTTTCTTGTCATCGGTTCGATTTGAATCGACTCTTTTGTAATCATCGCATTATCTTTAATCGTTTTAGGTAATGCTTGACCTAAGAAACGAGATTGATCCACCAATACATTTTTAGACCCTGCAATTTGAATGGCATGCCCTTGATAACTATCTTTAAACGTTACATTGCGGATAGTGACATTTGAGCTATTCCCAATCGCAAAACCACCAGAAGAATTAATAAACGGTAAATTCTTTGGTTTAGTGCCTTCTTCATTCAAAGCACCATTCATATCAATCGTACCGCCAGTAAAACTAATATTTTCTGTTGGCTCCCAGAAAATCTTATCTCCTCCATTAATAAAAGGACCAGTCATAAATACGATTGAAGGACGTCCTTGGAAGTTAATTCCATTAACAATCGTTGCATTATCATGCAAGCGAATATCGATATTACTCTTTAATTGGACCATTTTCTTTACAAGATACGTTCCTTCAGGGAAATATAATTTTCCTCCACCTAGTCCTTGAGAAGCTGCATCGATAGCTGCTTGCATAGCTTCGTGATCATCCTTAACTCCATCCCCAACTGCACCGAAATCTTTAACATTTAAAGTATCAGTTGTAGGTTGAGCAGCTTCTGCCCCATTCGCACTTCTTTCCGATACAGAACGAAGAGCGTTAGCTGGTACATTTAACTTTTCGTTATTTGCATCTTTATTTACTTCTTCTACTTTTTCACCGGCATCAGCCTTCTTAGGAGTTTCTACATTTTCTTTTGGAGTTGCATTTTCTACCGTAGTTTCTAATTGGCTGTCCTTTTGAGCAGGAGTTTCTTTTGCCTCTTTCTCACCCTCTTGAACTTTTTCAGGAGATGCCTCCGTTGTTACTAGTTTGTTTTCTTCTGTGGTTGACTGAGTAGAGGGGACTACTTCCTCTGCCAATACATTTTGCGCGCCCACAAAGGAAACCGCTAACAAAATAGAACAAACTCCAACTTTTAACTTACGAATACCAAATACTTTTTTGCCGTCTAAACGTTTCATAATGACCTCCATATTTTCTGACCTAATAGATATTCAATTTTTGACACCGGTGTCATTTTATGACGACTACATCTTGCCGCTCAAATGATTAAATGTCAAGCGCTTTCAGAAGCACTATTAGTATCCCTATTTTCGAAAACAAAAAAGAATGCTGATTATCAACATTCTTCTTCATTCTATTTTAATTCTTCTGAATCTTAATCGGATAACGCTTCACAGCTTGAGGTAACTCTTCCAGCAGCGCATCATTAGTTTTGCTTTTTCCCATGAAGAACATGGTCGTAGTGCCGTCCTTTTGTTCAATGATGACGAAATAACGGGCACCTCCACCTTTTCGACCGCGCATGAAATCAATCGAAATCCGGCGAATAGATGATAGAGGAATACGACGCTTTTTGAAACAGAACGCCACATGAATGTAAAATGTTCCATTTGCGATATGAAAAGCTGCCATGAACGGACCTCCGCTTTGTTTTGCGGCTGTCCATCGGCGAATGAAAATGACAAGCACACATGTCGCAATAAACGCATAACTCACTAGGAATACCAGCGGAATCCCAAATCTCGCTCCACTTTCTATCGTTGCCATTGTCGTTCCTCCTTGTATATTTTTACTATTGATAAATTTTATACCGTTTTTTATTTCTTCTTTACTATCTTACCGAGCTTTTTTATTTTTTTCCACCTCTTTTAAGTACGTTTTAGGTTCATGGTGCAAAGTATAGTTAACCAAACGGAAAGGAGAAGCTCCCCAACCAGGCGAGCGGTGACAAACAATGAAAACTATCGTAATTATCCCTTCATATGAACCAGAGGAAAAATTAATCACTTTAACCCAACAACTAATCGCCAAAGACTTAGAAGTAGTCGTTGTCGATGATGGTAGCGGGGAGAAATATCTTCCTATCTTCAACCAACTCACAGGAGCGACCGTTTTAACGCATCCTGAAAACAAAGGAAAAGGTGAAGGCCTAAAAACAGCTTATCGCTACATTAAAGAAACTTACGCAGACGAGGAAGTGGCCATCGTCACGGCAGACTCAGACGGACAACATAGTCCAGAAGACATCGTGCGTATCGCCACCAGGGCATCTCTTGAGAAAGACAGCCTCGTACTCGGCGTTCGAAACTTCGACGGAACCCACGTCCCACTTCGAAGCCGTGTCGGAAACAAAATCACCTTGAAAATTTTCGAACTCACAAGCGGCACGAAAATTAGTGATACACAAACTGGTCTTCGTGGATTCTCAAGTACGCATTTAGAGAAAATGCTTGAAATCTCAGGATCACGTTTCGAATACGAAATGAACGTGTTGATGGTTTGGGCAAAAGAAAAACGCCCATTCTGCGAACTAGAAATTCAGACGATTTACGAGAACAAAAATGAGGGCTCACACTTTAATCCTCTTCGCGATTCATTCAGAATCTACAAAGAGATTTTCCAATTCGCCCTATCATCAATCCTCTCTTTTTTTCTAGACTACACCCTCTACGCCTTCCAAATTTTTATCGGCGTACCACTCGTGACCGCTAACGTGGTCGCAAGGGTGATCAGCGCAGGATTCAACTTCTTCGTGAATAAGAAGTTCGTCTTTGCCAGCGACAAACCGTTTCTAAAAGAACTCGGCGGCTATATTTTACTCGCCAGCTTCTCATTAACGCTGAACACATTAATTTTAATGGGCCTCAGCTACGGATTCGGCATCGGACCACTCGTTGGTAAAATCATCACCGAAATCGGGATGTTCTTCTTTAACTGGTTGGTACAGAAGAAAGTCATTTTCGGGCAAGAGAAAGGTGTGCATTATGTCAAATAACAAAAAAGGAAAATCACTCAGAAAAATCTTAACGACCGCTTATACGGCAGTCCTCATCGGGGCTTCGGGAATGGTCGTGGCCGATACGCTCTTCATCTCAAAGAGCCTGGCAAAGTTCAGTAACGAAACGGCGGCGGCAACGAACACGGCCACAGGAAATAGCGCAAGCGGCACGGGAACGTCGGGGAACTCAAGTAGCTCTAGTAGTACTGGCACTTCTACAACACCAACCGTGAGCACGGCGACTGCCTACGAGGACGATACGAAATCCATCACGATTGACACGTACGAGCGAAATAACACGCAAATCCACGTCGCAACGGTGAAATCAAAGGGAACGCCTCGATTAAGACCGCCTTGGCCAATGAAACCTACGGCAGAAACGTAGTCGCGAAGACTTCGACAACCGCTAAAAGCGTGAATGCTGTTCTTGCCATTAACGGTGACTACTACGGTGCTAGAGATGCTGGATACGTCGTTCGTAACGGACAACTCTTACGAAGTGAAAGTCAGAATGCTAGCCAAGAGGATTTAGTCATCTACAAAGACGGAAGCTTCGGCATCATCAAAGAAGGCGACATCACAGCCCAACAGTTAGTCGATAACGGCGCGATGCAAGTCTTGTCATTTGGCCCAGCGTTGATTGAAAACGGACAAATTGCCGTAGACAGTTCAGACGAAGTTGGGAAAGCCATGGCGAGCAACCCACGTACAGCCATCGGAATCATCGACGACAGCACTTATGTATTCGTAGTGTCAGACGGACGTACAAGCGAAAGTAAAGGATTATCGTTGAAACAATTAGCTGAATTTATGAAAGAATTAAACGTCACTACCGCCTATAACTTAGACGGTGGCGGATCATCATCGATGTACTTTAACGGACAAATCATTAACAAACCGACAACTAATGGTCGAAATATCGAAGAAAGAGAGGTGAGTGACATTGTCTACTTATAAAAAGAAAACAGGACTGACATTCTACACAGTCGCAACGGTGGTGACACTCGTCGTCGGAACGGTGTATGAATTCTTCAGCCATCAAGTCTACTCCCCATTCATGTACTTACTCTTTATGATTCCACTCGTGCTTGGAGTGGTACCAAATCTCATCGCAAAAATGACTGGGAAAACATTCTTAGAATCAGAAGACGCACAAGCAGCCTACAAGATGGGTGTCCTCACCTTCATCTTCGGCAGCTTCCTCAAAGGAGTCTTCGACATCTACGGAACCAGCTCCGTCTACCCAACCCTCTACTTACCAGTAGGTGCGGTGCTACTAGTCGCAGCACTTGGGTTAGAGATGTACTACAAGAAGGCAGTTGCTAAATAAAAAGAAAAGGCCGGAGTCCAGTACAGGGCTCCGGTTTGTTGTTGTTAATAGATAATGACTACGCAAAAATTAAAAATAAGCAACTTCGGCATCTCCATAATCAATAATATCCATTGTCTTCAATGACATTTTCAAGCCAATTCCATGCTCCGATTCTCTAGGAGAACCAAATACTAGCCCAAAAATAAAATCTGGTTCGTCATCTTCTGATAACAAATGTATTCCAAGTAATTCTAAAGGTATTTTTTCGCCAAATTCGTTAAAAACTTTCTCTTCTGCTTTATAAAACCACACTCCTGATTTTTCTAACAGTTGGTGTATTTTTGTTTGATAACTGTCTGGAAGATTCGTTGCGAATTCAGATATTTCTAAACCATCTGATACCTCTAACCATACTTTCTGCTTGCTTCTGGAATAGTTACATATGTCCCGAAATTTTCATCTAAGACTATTTTAAACTCATACATAGGTTTCTCCTTTAACTATTGGTAATCATTTATACAGTTCTTTCTAAAAGTTCTTTCCCCATCCTCACAACATACAATCTCTCATCTTCACCATCCAACTGGCTAAGCAGCTCGTTTGCACGACTCGTTTCGCCTTTAATCGCAGCATTCACCGCCTTGTAATAGATGATTTCTAGCTGTGGGTATTTGTATTCGTTCGTTAACGTTTCGAAGTAATCGTTGCTCTCGTGCGCGATCGTTAAGTCATACAGAGCCACACTCATCTTTTGCGTCTTCTCGGCCAGCATAGGGTCTGTGATCGTCAGTTCACCAAGCATCTCCCCTAGCTCTTCACGGCTTAACTCCGGCTGACTCAACACAACCGAACGAATCAGATAGCTTTGCAAGAAGTTTCGGTATTGCACTTGAAGTCCGTCCCGACTCAAGATTTCTTTGGCCTTTCGAATCGCCGTCTCGAAGTCCCCTGTCATGTACGCCAAGGACACTTCCGACGTTGCGGCGTCTAATCGGAGGCCCACTCTTTTTGCCTCTTTATTTATCTCGATATATTGTTCCCACGATGCAAAATCCAAATCCACATGCAACAATTTCGCCACGGTGGTTAAATACCATTTATTAATCACATAGATGGCAAGGGCTAACCCGGCGACAATCACAAGAACGCCTCCTGTTCGCATCGTAATATCGCTGACTGCGAACGTGACACAAAGTATGAGGACCATTGTCAATATCCCCGCACATCTCGTATAGAGCGTATATTTTTTTCGTACTGCTTGATAATCCATATCGTTCCTCCAAGGTCGCAACCAGAACATGATTGCGGTTACAAAAATATTTATGTCTTTAATCAAAATGACTGTCTTAGCCCATTATCTCATGTTCTCTTTTTCGCTTCAATGCTTATTAAATATTATTTGCCCCCAAAATAAAAAAAGCAGGCAAATTTTACTTCGCCTGCTTCCATCAAATTCTACTGTTACCCTCTCTCTTTGAACTCATCAAAGTATAGAACCTCGACTTGCCCAGACCAATCCAAAACGCAGCCAACGAAATCCACAAGGTCTAGACCTGGCATTTCATAAGTGTCGCCGTCATTGACACTGCCCGTTGCATCTTCAATGTAAGTCACCTTATAGCCTCTGTCTGAAGCGACAATGGCAGAAAATAAGCAGCAATATTCCGCGTTCAGTCCCGTAATCACCACTTCATCGACCGGATGGTTCGCAAGAATCGCCTTCAACTCTTCGCTCTGGAAAATATTTGGCGAGTCTTTTTCTACGATAAAATCCGCATCCGCAGAAAGCTCTTCATCAAGCTCTCCTCGCTCATCGCCATTGTAAATAATACTCTCCTCATTCTCATCAATATGACGCGTATGAATAATGAGGTCCCCGCTCGCCTTGAACATCTCTTGTAATTTCAAAATATTCTCCCTAAGCAGGTCAAAATCCCCTCTAGCTAACATTCCTTTTTGGCAATCTAAAACAATTAATGCTTTCACTAATCGTACTCCTTTATATGTTTTTAATGAGTTTATTTTCAATTTGATATTCTTTGATATACAAAATACGGACCAGTATTTAAATATATAAAATGATCTACAACTATCCTAAATCAACTTATATTCATACCACTCTTCATCAACTTTCTGAAATCCCAAAGCCAAAAACATTCTTTGACTTTGAGTATTAAAAGGATATATTTGTGCAGAGACCTTTACCATTTTTTGTTCTTTTGCCAGCTGTATCATTTCAGAAACACATCGTCTTCCAATCTGTAAATTCTGATACTCTTTGCTGATAACTATAGAAAGTTCCGAGTTATCTTGGAGTGTCACATCTCCAACTAACACTCCTTCATATTGGATATAATAGCAAGAACCATGTGAAGTTAGGTAATCATACATTTTATGAAGTTTTGTTAGATTGTAAATCTGATCAGTATTATCTACTTGTTTGCAAACCTCACTATCTTGATACCAAAGAAGGGAGATGTCATCATTTCTATAATAAGGAATAAGCGTTATCTGATCGTCTACTATTCTATTCAACTTTATTTTTCCTTCTTTCTATTTAGACGCTTCTTCCGATTCTTCAATATTCTCCACAAACCCTTCAACATCTTCAATCTCTACAAACAGCGGGTCTAAGTGACATAAGAAGTGCCAATCTTCGGCGCCTTTCTTTCTGTAGAGAATTGCTTCGCCATCTTCACTTCCAAAATAGCTTCTATCGACTTCATACCCTTTACTTTCTAAGAAAGCTTTTGCCTTGCGGAAGTTTATCTCTCTGGCTTCGATATAGGCTTTAACTTCATCGTTATTCACGACATAAGCATCGACCTTTGTAGCTCCTTCGACCACTTTATCGTTTTTAACGGATAGATTCGATATTTCTTTCCAAATAATCTCGACATTTTCTTCAGGTTCAAACGAAAATCTAGATAAAGGGACAATATTTCCATTGAAGACAATTTCCATATAATCCGGCAAGTGTTTAGGATTCACATACTCCACTTCAAACCCATCTTCGTTTTCTAGAGTATACCCTGGAATTTGAGCGACAAAGGCTTTCCCCTTCTTCTAAAGAATCAAACGCGACTAAATCCTTTTGATAATCACCTTGATACAATTCCAATATAACCATCGATAACCCTCCTAAGCTTTTTCGTTCTAAATATTATTATGCTACCGTCAATAGGAATGAAATAAGCACTCACGATGTACATCCAGTAGACCTGCCTTCATGAGGAACCCTATCTATAATCCTTTAAAAGGTACGTAGAGGCTTTCGCTACAATGGATCAGATAGAAGAAAGAGTAGTTGCTTATTTACGATACTCCTCTATTTTATGGCTATGTTCTTTCAGAAGCTGTTTGGAATAAACTTTTTCATCTTTTGAATCTCGAACTCCCCTCCAAAGGATAGCAGCAACGGTTAACTTGTTCGCATACTGATGGCTACTTTCATCTGCACAAAAATCTTTTAAAAATTGATTCCACTGACAAGCTGAATGGTCATACTTGGCGTAATCTGACTCTCCATAATAAATTTTAAGCATGTCTTGAATTGTAAATTTTAAATCATTATCCCTTTTTACTTTTCGCCAAGCGGTTGCCATATCCGCATTGAATTTAAACGGGCTAATCCCTGTTACCGCTGAAAAATAATCTCTAAACTTCTGATTAAAAGAAAACCCACAGTTCAGGAGTGGAGTCTCTAAAGTGATTACTTCGGATTGAGTTTTACGGCTTTTCCTCAAAGATTTCTCTATTTTATTTCCCTGAAAATACTGTTCAATTATAAATCAATTCTTTCTTCGTACCTCTGTACTCTAAACCAAGAGACTTACAAATTTGGGAAATTTCCTCTCGATACCAATAGTATTGGTTAAATTCTTCAAATGATTTGATTTCTTTAAAACTAGGTCTATTATCCACCAAACCATCCCCTCCATCCTTCAAATCTACGACAGTAACATCAATTCGCATGCCCTCTCAAAGTGTGGTCATACGCCTATATATACGGTTATTTGATTACAACGAATTCTTCCCATCTTCTAAGTACATCTTTTAGCGGTTCATCTAAATAGGTATAAACCTTGTTTGTGATCCACTCAGGAATTCCATAAGCTGCTTCGGCGATACTTCCTGTGATTGCAGCAAGAGTATCACTGTCCCCACCAAGTGAAATCGCATTTCGAATCGCATCTTCAAAATTTGTACTCTCCAGAAAAGCAACGATAGCTTGAGGAACGGTATCCTGACACGTTTCATTGAATCGATACGTAGGACGAATTTCATCTAACGTTTTAGAAAGGTCATATCCATACTCTTTCTCGATATGTTCCTTAACACGTCTTTAATATCCGCAGGGTTATCACTACCGAAGAAATAACGACACATATAGATTGCATCCGCCGTTGCCATTGCGCCTTTGATTCCTTCTGGATGGTTATGCGTCACCTCTGCAGAAAGTTGCGCTAGACGTTTTCCCTCGGACGGCAACTCGCCTGTTGTAGCCTCCATCACCCAAGCACACGGCGAAACGCGCATCGCAGAACCATTTCCAAAACTATTGTAAGGCTCACGGTTATCGGTCATAAGCCACTGGTTAAATCTAGCACCGTAATCCGCGTTTGGATACATTCTGCCATACTTCTTCATGGCATCAATGAAGTCATCCTTCTGTCCGCCATTCATGATTGCTTCCGCCACAGCACAGGTCATCACCGTGTCATCTGTGAAAAAGCAGTCATCCCTAAACAAGGGAAAATCCTTCGTTTTAATATTGTTCCATTCATAAACTGAACCAACAATATCTCCCACAATTGCTCCTAACATATATATTCCTCCTTTAAAAATATCCATTATAAATTGACTTTACTTATGAATCAGTTTTTGCGAAGTTCCATATAGATTGAGGTTTTTTCCTCACCCTCGGAAATCAGGTACTCCGGAAAGTCTTTCTTCTGAAAGCCAAGCCTCTCATACAACGCGATTGCTTTCATATTTTCCGGATTCGGATCGACCCATACAACCTCTGCACCATTTAGAAACGCTTCTTTGATTGCATGGGAGAGCCCGGCCGTTGCAATTCCACATCCCCGTGCAAATCCAAACAATTTTATGTCCAGAGCGGCGCTTCGATGCTCTGCGTTGATTTCATAGAACGCTTCTCCGCAGTATTTCCCGTCTTCGAAAATTGAATAGTGGTTTAAAGTCGGTCTGTTCGATTTAATCCACCGAAACCAATTTTGCATCCCTTCATCTGTTTGATGTAAGCCGTCCGGAAAACCGACAAACTTCATGACATCCCCATCAGCCCAAAGCTGTTGAACACATTTGATATCCTCAATCATTGTTTCTTTTATCTCAAGCATTTTAAGCCCCCTCGAATTCGATTATTTCTTTGGTTTTGGTGCAGGCAACTCATCATACATCGAATTGAATAAGCCCGTTAGAAATTCTTTGTTGTCAACATCATCTACCAATAGCATTTCCTTAGCTCCATCATATGGTAACTCATACTTTGCATTTGGCATATATGCTATTGCAGATTTAACAGGCTTCACTAAAAACCTATCATCATAAATTCCACCAACAATTTTTCCATGATAATAAATTATATATTCGCCCATCATTAATCTGTATGTTATTTCTTCCAACTCGGATAATTGTTCTAAAATGAAATCTAAATATTCTTTACTTGAAGCCATAATCTATACCTCCAAAATTTGCATTTGTCTACCCCGATTTAATCCATGTTACCCGAAAACTTATGAGCATTTTCCCAAGTCTTTCCCTGGTTTAAAGATTCATAATTGGTTTGATTATTATTAATATCCGTAAATCTTAAATGTATTTTTCCTTCAGAATCAATTTCTCCCTCAACTTTAGGAGATGTATCCGGAGCATCAGAAATATAAATCATCCTATTTTCCTCAATTCTTACAAAATACCATAGACTTCTAGCCATAGCCCTATCAACCTCTATAAGTCCATAGTTAGAATTTGGTATTATGATAGCATTTTCAAGAGATAAATTATCTAATATTTCTTGTTTAGTTAGTGGTTTATGAATGGTATCTTTCGCAGGAAGCGTAGGAGAATAATTTTCCTCATAGACAATAGGCTTGCCCTCAGAGTCTAAATTATCATGTTGAACATTCCTATCACTATCTCCTAAGGAAACTTTTACTACATCCCATGTCCCAGTCCCAAGTTCATCCAACATCGCAAGGCTAACCCTATTTCCATCCCACTTTATCCAGTACTTACCTGCTGAAATTGGTGAAAATCCATCATCGAGGGAGGTTTCTGCGCCTAAATCTTCAATAAATAAAGGATTTATCCTTTCAAATAAACTTACATTTGACAAAAGCAAGAACGAAGCCTCATCAACTACTAGCGTATGTTTTTTATCAGGGGAAATAAAAGTATAGTAGGTACTTACAAGATGACCACCTAAAAAAATTAAAGACCCAAATAAGAATCCTGCAATTAATAAAATCCAGCCTGTTACCAGAATAACTCTAGCAATGTTACTAGAATATTTCTTCCAAAATAGCTTTAGAAAAAAGATAAGCCAAGCTACAATCATCAGTAAAAAGAATAAATAGGACATCTTCTTGCCTTAATTGTAACCCAAAGAAATCAATTAATATTCTATAACCAGTCCTACTTTTTATATATAAAAAGTATCATGGAAACTGCTAGCCATATTAATGTTATTGCTGATAGAATGTATGTTTTTTTATCTTGTTATTTTTTTACTTTTACCATGTTTTTTTATCCTATAAATTCTAATTTATATTTATTATACCATAAAAAAATAAGCCTACAGATTTTACTCCGTAGTCTTAGTATATTTTTATATTAACTTATTAACTTCGTTTTGAACCTCTAAATATCCTCTTTTTTGTTCGCTTTTAGAAAATCAGATTTTTCCTTAGCTATCCGCTCTGCCTCTTGTTTAGCAAATAATAGCTTAATTGCCTTATCCCTACGAGCCGCTAAAGTACCAACATCGTGCCGTGTTTTACGCATAATTCCTTCATCAAGAATGAGAATTTCATTATCGTAATCCTTAATTTTTCGATAAGCTTTAGCATAAGAATCATATAGCGCAGGAGCATCATAGCCGTTATATCGAGCTTTATCAAAAAGTGCAATAGCTTCATCTACTTTGCCATTTTTCCTGCCAGATCCCTCTCTATATCCTACGTGCATAATTACACCTCCATCAGGTGTTTATGTTATACAATAAAGGCATTGTTTTTAAGTATTAAAAATCCCGATTTGATAAATATTTAGAATAGTAAGCAGTTCAATGTTACGAAGAAACTTTGCCAATCAACTTATCAACTCACCATTATTTAGTCAACCATCTTATCAACTCACCAAATCAATAACCGTATCGGCTGATTACTTTTCAAATTCCCCAATTTCAGATATCTTCCCTCAAAACAAAAAACCGTGATTATCCTTCCGGCTTAAAACCAGACCTCAAATCACGGAAAGCCTTTATTTACTTATCTTATTACACTCTTATTTATCAACCCTTGACATTAATACTACCGTCTCAACATGTGCTGAGAGCTTTCTTCTATACTAATAGACGAAAGGGTGTGAAAATGATTTTTAAATGATACTGTGGAACGGAACAGTAGCCCTAGTATTGACTACTGTCGTTTCTATTCATATTGGCTATTCTAGGACTGAGATGAAAAAATCTATAAATGCTCAGAATAAAATTGAACCCGCAAATCTCCCCAAAACAATGGTGAGTCATGTACTTGTATTATTCCGAAAAAATACACCTCTGGTGCAGTGAGACAAATTGGTGTATCTTATAGTGGCTTCGTAGATGAAAGCTATACTCTACTATCACTCTTTGATGATGTAGAACAAATTGAAAAAGATAATAGACTTCAGACAGCTATTGATGTTGTCAGAGAACAGTTTGGTTTTTTAGCCATACAAAAAGGAACCGTCCTAACTGAAGGTTCCAGAAATATTGAACAGCAGTAAACTTATCGGTGGTCATTCCGCGGGTGGATTGGAGGGATTAAAATGAAACAAGAAAAAAATACAGTACAATTTTTCAGAAATCCGTAGCAAAGGATGTAATGATATTGAAATGCTTGAAAGATTTTTTTACATGGAATCGTTGAAACAGCAACTTCAAAAACTTCGTCAGAGAAAAACTCAAAACAACTGAAATATCGATACGACTAGTACATGCTAAATCTGAAAAACCGATTACCATTGGAATTTACATTTAGCATTAAGCCAACAAAGCTCATCTGTGATAATCTATACTGAGGTAATCAATCGCTTTAAAGAATGTTACACAGGTGGGGGAATTCAAGGTTTTACGATTCAATTTGATAAAAAAATACCCTTGCCTCTGCATAGAAAAGGATTTGATATGATTGACCGTTCATATTTACCATTTCAATCAGCAAGAGAGTACCAGGATACAAAGATGCAAAAAAATGGATGGGCTTTTTCCTATCTGAACATGCATCAGCACTCTCTGATGATACAAACAAAGTAACGTACATGTCTGACTTATCACTAGAGAAGAAATTATTACTCCTCAGTCAAGTATACGCCGGGCAGCTACGCACACGCATTCAAGTGATTGAAAAAAACAAGCGTGTTTCCTACACTGGAACAATACCAAGTCTGACCAAAGATTTCATTTTTGATAAAAAAACTACAACAGGTCACATCAATTTGAAATTAAAAAGACATTATTAGTATTGAACTTGTCGAGGAGGTGCTCTATGAATCAGCTTGAGTTTCAGCGTAATCACCTACAAATGGACTATTATAGCGAGAGCTACCAAGATTTTTGAACGTGACTTCTACCGCTACTCTAACATGAATATTCCATTGACCTTCCTAACTGATGATATCCTAAAAAAACAATGGCGACTTCACGTAAGAATTACTTTGTCCTCAATAAGGAAAAAGTCCAGAGATAACCGCGATCACTTCTTCATATTTGAAGTAAGTACCGTAGATGAGAATCCGCTAATCTATCATTATACATATAAAGAAAAACTACAATATATTTAGCAGAAAAAAATAGGAGCAGTTCAATTGACTGTTCCTATTTTTTTAATATTCATAAAATCTAAAGTCTTTATACTCTTTAACAATGGAGTCGCCAACCAGAACAGACTATACTGACCAGCGACTACCTTAAATTTAATGTTTCAGATTTATTTTCTTATCTCTAATTTCATAAACTACATCTGCTACATTTTCGAGTAATCGTTTATCGTGGGTGATAAACACGATAGTTCCGGTGTACTCCTTCATTAGTATTTCCAAAGCCTCTAAACTTGGTATGTCAAGGAAGTTACTGGGTTCATCCATTATTAGGATGTTATATCTACCCATGAGCATTTTAGCAAGCAACAATTTTATAATTTCTCCACCGCTTAAAACAGATAAACTTTTTCCAATATCGTTCTGTTTGAACCCCATAGATGCTAGCACTGAACGAATTTCTGATATATTGTAGTCACAATCCTTCTGCATAAACTCCATAACATTCTGATTACTGTTGTACTTGTAACCATTCTGTGCAAAGTAACCTATTTTTGCCTTAGGCGAAATAGAAATTCCTTCTTCATGGTTTAAGATCATTTGGATTAAAGTTGTTTTTCCGATTCCATTACCACCAGTTAACGCCACTTTTGCTCCTAACGGAATTTGAAAAGATGCATTTTCAAACAGAGCCTTATCCCCAAATACTTTATTAATTTCTGCACCGACTATAGGGTATGGATTATGGAGCTCCAATGCTTTACTTTGCCTGAAACGAATTCTGCGAATGCCTTCCGGAGCTTCTACTTTTCCTAAGGCCGCAATCCTGTGCTCTAGGGTTTTAGCAGCATTATACATCTTTTTTTCCTTACTTCCTATTGATTTTTGATGAGCTAAACGCCCTCCGTCTTCAGTACTTTTTTTCTTTGAAGAACCTTTTGCCTTCTGTTCTATTTTACGAGCCTGTTTTCGCTTTTCCTCCGCAGCCCTTTCCAATCGGGCACGTTCCGCAATAAATTGTTCGTATTCTGCAGCTTGGCTCTTACGTTCTTCCTCTTTCTGACGAAGATAATCAGAATAGTTTCCCCAATACTCAGTGATTTTTGCCATCTTTCAGTTCCCATATTTTATCTACTATTTCATCAAGAAAATAGCGGTCATGGCTAATAACTAACAGTGCACCTGTAAAATATTTTAGCTGTCCTATTAGAAAATCAATTCCTTCACGGTCTAAATGGCTCGTAGGTTCATCCGCTAAAATACCATGAACCTGTGCCGATAAGGCCTGTGCTATTTTTAAGCCTTGTTTCTTCACCACCGCTCATAGTCTGTATATTTAATTGCTCAACACCTAGCTTGCCTACAAGTGCAAAAATCTTTTTTTCCTCCTGCAGAGTTACTTCGTCCAACTGGGGAATATAGGCAAGTTCACCCAGACGATTCATTTTACATCCTGGGGGAGTTAATTCTCCTAAAAGTACCCTGAGTAAAGTGCTTTTTCCAGCACCATTTGCTCCTACTAAACCAATACGGTCATAATCATATACTTCTAATTCATTTTATATCTAAAACATCGCGTCCTTTGAATTCCACACGAATGTCTTTTTGCTTTTAATATTAATTCCATAACATTTCCTCCTGTCTATAATCGCATGCTTTCATTTGCTTGTATGCAGGGAAAAACCCTGCGATTTTAGCAGGAAGAGTTATGAAAAATAAGATACATAAATATTCCTCCAATATTGTTTATTTTTAAATCTAATTTTTCTAACCTCAGTTATCATTTGGCAAACTATAGCAATGCCAATAATTAAAAATACCTGATAGTAAAAAACCAATGATTTACACCGATTTTTATCAGCAAAGAATCCAGAAAGAATTAACCCAATTGGCATAGCAAGTGACATGATACTTCCGATCAAAGAAAAATACACGTCCTAAATATTCAGGCTTAATTTTCTCCTGAAAAAGAGCTGTTTGCACACCGCTATAAAATGGCACCGAAAAGCCCCATTATTGCACAGCAAACTACGAATATTACAAATCCATTTGGAGGAAGTATTCCCGAAACAGCTAAACTGGTCCCCATTATAAAAAAATGAACTTGTTATTAGTAATACATGCTTTTTCGAAGCCCCTAATCTTCCTAATAATAAGCCTCCTGCTAGCATCCCAAATGCAAAGGAAATTTCCGTAATAGAAATATGCACAGGCGTTCCATTAAAGTGTTCCATGCTTATTAAAAGGAAATAGTGCATTGATTGGCATATAAACAAAAAGTATATAGTGTTCCTAAGAGTAATAAGGCAAACAATCCTTTGTTTTGTCTCAGAACCACAACTCCTTCTTTCATCTCCCTTATGAAATTTGGTTCTAAACTTTGCACTTGATTACCCAGCTTAGGTATACGTACAATTGCTACCGTAATAGATGCAATCACAGCACCCAATACGTCGATGGCAATAATAGCATTTAAATCCCAAACGGAGTATAAGAGTGCTGCAACTGCCGGACTAACAATATAGCTTATAGACTGCAAAGACTGACTATAGCCTGCGCATTTCGTTAGCTGTTCTTCTGGTACTAAAAAGTGGTGTAACCGCATTGAGTGCTGGGGTATGAAAAAGCTGTTCCAATGCTACGGATAAACAATACTATCATAATCATCCAGACAGGTAGCTCCATACAGAATGCAACAATAGCAAGCACTGCACCAGCTGCTGCGATAATTAAATCGGCACCAATCATTATCTTCTTCCTATCATGACGATCCACTAGCACACCAATGGCAGGTCCCAAAATCGCATAGGGTAAAAAACCTACTAATGAAGCCATAGACAAGACCATCGCAGATCCTGTTTTTTCTGTAAGGTAAAAAATAATCGCCATTTGCAGGATGGCACTAGTGATTAATGATACTGCTTGCCCTGCCCATATTGCATAAAATTTTCGTTTCCAATTGTTGTATTTTTCCATTTATATTATCTCCTGCATATTATTTTGCTTGAATTTCTATTTTTGAATAGCATTCTAGGCAATAAAAAAATGCAGGCCAAAACCCCACAATGTGGCTTTTTGGTCTGCATACATACAATTTGGAAACATTCATATTAAAGACATAGTTAAATAAAGGTATAGTTAAATAACCAATATCCTCACCGTAACTAATGAATGCTCAATATCGTATAAATAAGCACAACAAAAAAGCCTATCATCGGGTATAGATTCTGCTTTTTTTATTGCCAGCTTATCTTAAACGCATTGAGGCTGTCATAGTTTCGGTTCCTCCTACATCTTTGTTTATATCAATTTATAGTATAACACAACAAGATGATATGTTCAATATAAAAGTTATGGAATGAGACTCATACTTCCAATTCGATGCCAGATTTAAAGGATATGACGAAGTTTTTCTTCATAGACTGTAACGCTCTGGATTATCTTCCTTAGTAGCAAGCGATTAGCTTTCACAAAAATCTTCTGTTTGTAGTTTTAAAAAAATTCATCAGGATTTTTCTAACTCAACCTCAAAAATATTTCATTTTACATTCCCTCATTTCATTTATTGATAAATTGAGTTTGCAAAAAAAGAGTGGACAATTTTTGTCTACTCTTAACCTTTAAAAATAGTTTTTTTAATCGATTTGAAGTTGCCTAAATTATTACTTATTCGGTAAAAATGAAGTATTGCTTTCAACAGATTTCCTTCAACTACACTTCACTTGATTCAAACAAGGTGGGTACATTTCTATTCCCACAAACTCCTTGTCAATGGAAACAAACACGTACCCACAGGGTAAATGGAAATAGAAACTGATAATTTCTAGCTATCACTTCTACTCATTCCAAAAATTTTCTCACTCTGATACTTACCCACCATAAAGCAAAAAGCCTTGCAATCAAGGCTTTCATTATCCCTTTCGTTCAAAGGTTTCTAAGCTTTTACGAGCAGAGCGACACACTCAGCGGTTCGCTATCTCCGTTCTGTCTGCGTGCTAGCACTTGTCAATCACGGACAGCTATCGCATGGGCGGAAGTAAATGCTAATCTTCGTCGTTTTACTCCTTGACTAGCAAACTTACCGCCTCAACATGCGCAGTCATTGGAAACATATCCACAGGTTGCACGTACTGCGCCTCGTACCCACGTTCCTTGAAGTGTACAAGGTCACGAGCGAGTGTTGCTGGGTTACAGCTCACATACACGATACGTTCTGGGCTAGTTTCACATGCTGCTTCGATAAAGGCAAGGTCGAGCCCTTTGCGCGGTGGATCCACCACAATCACATCTGGCTGGATGCCTTCTTCCTTCCAGCGTGGCATGATTTTCTCAGCCGCACCCGTTTCAAAGTGTACATTCGTCACACCGTTTAGTTTCGCATTTTTCTTCGCCATCACAATCGCATCATCCACGATTTCCATGGCATAGACTTTTTTGGCATCACGAGCAAAGGCCAAACTCATCGTCCCAATTCCACAATATGCATCCACGACGGTCTCGCCGCCCTTCAAATCCGCAGCGTCGATGGCTTGTTGATAGAGCACTTCGGTTTGCACGGTATTGACTTGGAAGAACGAACGTGCGCTAATCTTGAACGTGAATTCGAATAATTTCTCTTCGTACACATCTTCCCCGAATAGCACCTTCGTCTCACGTCCCATGATGACATTCGTTGGCTTCGGTTGGATGTTTTGCACGATAGACACCACTTCCGGATGCGCCACTGTAATATCTCTTACAATCGCCTCGGCTTGTGGCAACCCCTTTGTTCTCGTCACGAAAATAATCATCACTTGCTTCGTACGCAAGCCGCGTCGCACAATAATATGCTTCAAGTCTCCCGTATTGTTGGCCTCATCATACGCCACCACTGGATACTTTCTTAAAATATCACGTACGGCCACAATCAATCGGTCAATTTCAGGATCTTGAATATGGAAGTCTTCAATCGGAATCAAATCATGCGAATTCTTCTTGAAGAACCCTGTCGTCAACAGACCGTCTACCGTACGCACTGGAATTTGCGCCTTGTTTCGGTAGCCCAGCTCACTCTCCATTCCAACCGTTGGACGCACTTCTAATTCAGGCATCTTCGCGATTTTCGTCATCACATTTTTCACTTGCTGCTGCTTGAAGGCCAGCTGGCTCTCGTAAGTCATATGTTGCAGCGGCATCGTCCCCACACGTGTTCCAATGGCGTCTTTCACCTCCACGCGATTCGGGCTCACTTCCAGCCACTCCTCCACACGCGCGTAGCCATAGCTTTTCCCAATCTTCATCGTCTTCACACGCACGACTTCGCCTGGAATACTATTTTCGATAAATAGCGGGAATCCATCGACCTTCCCAACTCCCAGTCCTTCATGCGTTAAATCCTCAATGGTTACTGTATAAAATTCGTTTTTCTTCATTTCTGTTCCTCCAGAGTTTATCACGTTTATTATACCGTCTTTTAGTGGAAATAAAAAGGCTACTCCAACCAAGTCAGAGTAGCCAATTCAATTTTATTAATATCCAAACGGTTTGAGCTGAATATCCACCTCATATCCGTTTTTGTGTGCCAGTTCGATGAGTGTAGATAGACTCGGATTTTTCTTTCCACTCTCTAACCTTGAGAGATTGGTTCTTTCAAATCCAACTTTCTTGCATATTCCTCTCTGGATAAATTGCTTTCCATTCTAAGACGAATAATACGAAGTGCAGCCCTATGCCTCGCCAATTCTTTCGCTACATCCTCTTTAAAGTTCGGATAGCGGGATGCAATAATCGCGAACTTCTCTGCTCTTAAGGAACTCACTGCCATTCACTCCTGTCGTAATATCTTCCACTTCAAAGGTCAAATACATAACCCCTTCTTCTTCGTTATAATCTCCCCATTTTTCAATCATCTCTGGAGTAATCCCTTCTTCTTCAATCAGTTGCAGCATCGCAGCCGCTTTTACCATCCTCCCATACGGCAATTCCATTAACTCCTCAAAGTCTTCCTCCGTAAATTCACGTTTATACCACATAAACACACCTCCGTTTTTCTTGATTGTATCATTTTTGATACGTATCAAAAATGATACATCTTGCTTTTTTCTTATACTATTTTGCTCAAAAAATCCTCCAAAAAGCTACACTCTTTGGAGGAAATACGATTAAATCGGCATTTTCACTTATTTTCAGCTCGAAATCCTAGTGGTCTATGGAGCCTTAACTCTCAAAGCACCATCTCTAGAAGAGTTCACATAATTTTGTAGTTGAACTCGTCATCGCAGAAATGGCGTGCGTTTCCCGAAACATCCGCACGACTCGTCTCGAGTCCTTTGCGTTGTTCCGGTCCAACGTTCCATTTCTGAGCGCGATGTCTCGTATCCTTAAAATTACGGAGAATCTTACGGATTTTATAATAGCTGTAACGGGAATAAGCATTAAAAGTGAATTAGCAGGAGTAGTCCTCTTGAGGACGTACTCCTGCTTTGAATCTTTAAAGGTGAGAGACTCGAAGAGGCTCGAACCGGTGCCCCGTTATAGCTTTTATAAAAGAGTCCGTAAGGATTCGAAGTAATCCTAAACTAAGTCCCAGCTCATTCTAGTTCTTTGCTTTAGGTTTTAAGAAGAAGAAGTTTAAGACTAGTAGCACCACAATCCATACACCAGGGACGATGAAGTTTTGCGCTGTTAAGGCGAAATCGTTTTTGGTAAAGAAATCCACAAAGTTCCCCATAAATGTATAGTGTGTCACTTTTGATACCGCATCGCTCAACATTGAGAACATCGGTAAGAACGCAATCCCCATCATCGGAATCACACCATTTACTTGCGCTTTTGCTTGAGTATCTGTCAACGCACCTACTAATAAGTTGACTAAAATCACACAGATTGCCACACTCGCCACGATGGCACCATATTCCATCCAACGACCTGAAAGATCCGCTTTAACAATCATTGGGAAGCTTACAATCGTAATTACTGCTAAAACGATTGGGTAGAATAAGATTGAGATTAAGTATTCGATTGAGTGAATGCCGCTTAAGAAGAGAGTCTTCAAGTTTCTTTTCCTTTTCTTCAGCAAGCATAATTGTAATCATTGATCCGACAGATAAGCTAAGCGCTAGCGGAATCATCATGAATAGGATTTGTACGGCTACTTGTGGGTTACCATCCTTGTTCATAAAGTGGTCGTATGCTAGTAACATTCCATATGGGAATACGATTTGGAATAACATTGCTCCATTGCTTAAAATCATTTGTGTACGTAGCCAAATTAAGGCGCTAATTCTTTTAATCATTTAATTTCTCTCCTGTCAATTGAATAAAGATGTCTTCTAACGTTGGTTCCATTGAGTGAATGAGTTCCACTTGTCTCATGTCTTGGTCTTTTAAGTCTTCAAATGCCATCACTTGTTCGCTGTGGTCGATGAAGGTCACTTTCACTCGTTTTTCTTTGTTGTATTTTTGAATAATATCTCGTGGAGTCCCAATTTCCACTAGGTCCCCTTGGTTTAGTAGGGAAATGCGATCACACAACTCTGTAGCTTCGACCATGTCGTGTGTCGTTAGGAAAATCGTTGTGCCCGCTGCTTTTAGTTCTTCCAGCAAGCGGTGAATCTTCTTAGAGGTCATTGGGTCTAGCCCACTCGTTGGCTCGTCTAGGAAGAGTAACTCTGGTCTGTTTAGAAGTGCTCTTGCTAGAAACATTCGTTGACGCATCCCTGTTGAAAGTTTTTCTGCGATTGTCTTCTTACTTTCTAGTAGTCCGACTTGTTCAAGCACTTCATCAACGCGGCTATTTGGTGATCCGTAAATCTTCGCGTAGACGATTAAGTTCTTCTCGAGACTTAATTTTTCGTAGTAACCACTTGAATCTCCTACGAGTCCGATATGCGCTAAGTCTTCAGGGGTAAGGTCCTTTGTATCTTTGCCGAGGAGTTGTGTTGTTCCTTCGTCGGCTTTTAGTTGGCCAGTTAGGATATTGATAAGCGTTGTTTTCCCTGCTCCACTCGGTCCTAAGAACCCGAAGATTTCTCCTTTATCGACGTTAAATTGAATTTGGTTTAGAGCTGTCTTGTTTCCAAAACGCTTTGTAATTTTTTCTACTGTAATCATGTTTGCCTCCATGTGTTGTTCTTGATGATTCTACTTTAACAAAAACGAAGGTCACTCAGTAGGCCCGTCCGTCACGACTCACCATGACAAAAGTCACGATAAAAAATGACGTCAGAATTTGACAGCTTCTACCATAGAATTAGGAAAAATTCTTATGTTTTCAGACTATTTCGGAACCCTTTTCATTATTGTTGTAAACGCAATTCTTCCTCTTTACTTTCCTGATTTTTACTACTATAATGCAGGTAGAGAAAGGGGGTAGCGATTATGAACGTACCTACACTAGCATCACAACGTATCTCTCTAAGGCCCTTTCACGAAACTGACATGGAGATTGTAGCGGCTTTGCTAACGGACCCTCTAGCAACGTCTAATCTTCCATGGGTATCTGCAACGTCTCATTTAAATGCAGAGAACTTTTATACACACCTAATGGACAACGATCCGTACTTTTTATGATTGAAATGAAGAATTACGACCTGCCAATTGGCTTTATGAAAGTCTCCACAGACCAAAGTCATCTATTGGATTTCGCGCTGCTCGAAGAATATTGGCATCGTGACATTTTAATTGAAGCCTTTCAATTATTACATCCGTACCTTGTTGAGCAGGGCATCTCAGAGCTCTATTTAAAAGTAGAAAGTACGCACACAGACTCGTGCGACTTTGCCAAACGGATTGGATTTTTATACGAGTACTCCTATGAGGTCAAAGACGGAAGCACGGTCCGACTCTACCACATGATTCTCATTCCCGAAACCGCTCGTTTCAACCCAGATATGTGGCAAACTCACTCTGAGCGCTTTATCGAAGCCCTTTAGCATGCAAAAACTCCGACTGGAATCCCAGCCGGAGTTTCTTTTTTGTCTAATTTCTCGTCCCCTTTTTGAAGAGTTCAATGCATTTCCACAAAATAAATAGATGATTACGAAGTATCCTACGGATTCTATAGTAATGGAAATAACGAGTGTAACCGAAATGAATTAGGGCGTCAGTTGATTAATCAACATGACGCCCTTTGAAGTTCGGTAGGCAAAGAGACCTTGGCTCTTGCCGGTACAGTTATTTCCTTTACTATGAAGATATCCGTAAGGATACGCAGTAATCATTCATGCACCATTTAGCAGTTTTATTTTGTTTGAAATGCTTCGAAGTCGAATGCTTCGCCTTTGATCTTGTCAGGTAAGATAAGCGCAATTAAAATACCAACAATCGCCGGTCCCATCCATCCAAGCGACAATCCTTGCAGTGGAAGAATTTCCAACGCTTTGCTAATCCTTCTAATTTCAACGCAGAAGCTAAACTTGAAACTGTTGAAATAATCGTTGTCAACGCCACTGTTAGCTGCATCCCTCTCTTAGAGAACGCCACTTTCTTATTCACTAATACGAAGAACGCAATCACCACTGTAATTGGATATAAAATCATCAATACTGGTAGTGAGAAGGTGATAATTGTTTGAAGACCAAGCGTTGCTACTCCAAATCCGATTAAGGTAAATACAGTCGCATACACTTTATAAGAGAAGCAAGGGAATGTTTCTTCGAAGAACTCCCCTACAGATACGATTAACCCTACCGTTGTTGTTAAGCAGGTAATGATTACCATCACCGCTAAGAAGGCTTGCCCGAATGTACCAAATAACTCGCGTGAAGCCATTGTTAACACGTATGATCCAACGTTTAAATCTGCATCTTTTGCTAATGCACTTGCCACGTTGAAATGATTTCCAAGGAATGCAAGTCCGATATACAATACGCTGAATCCAATCGCTGTTACAACACCAACGCTCATGATTGTTTTCTTGTACTCTTTCTTAGAGCTGAAATGGAAGTCTTTTAGCGTGTTTACGGCAACTACTGAGAAGGCTACCGCTGCTAACGCGTCTAGTGTGTTATATCCTTCGATAAATCCATTTCCGAAAGCTTTTGCTGCTGTCAAATCTGTTTGTCCAGCCAATTCAGGAGTCGTTTGTCCGAACTTGAACGCTCCAACGACTACTAAGATTAAAATTAAGCCTGCAAAAATCGGTGTTAAGATTTTACCGATGCTTGATAATAGCGATGAACGGTTATACGCCAAGTAGAAGGCTACCGCAAAGTAAATCGCTGCGTAAATAATGAGGCCTGATTTTGAATCTGGTAGAAACGGCGCTACCCCGATGTTATACGATACCGTTGCTGTACGTGGAATCGCAAAGAATGGTCCAATTGCCAAATATAATGCAATTAAATATGCCAATGAGAAAATCGGATGAATCTTTTCGTCCAACTCTTTTCTGAATCCACCATTAATCACTGTTCCGATTAAAAGCGTTCCGATGGCAAGTCCGACCCCAGAAGCGATAAACCCGATGACTGCTGGCCACAATTGATCCGCTGATTGATATCCTAATGTTGGTGGAAAAATTAAGTTCCCTGCCCCAAAGAAGAATCCAAAGAGCAGTAATCCTGTTAAAATTCCTTTTTTCATACTATTATCTATCTCCCTTAAAAAGACCCTTCAAATGCCGTTCTTCGCATTCGAAGGGTCTCCTGTTTGTTTTATTTGATTAAGCTACTATTGAGCCGTTTGGCATTCCGTCTGGTGCAAACACCACTTGTAGGACGCCATCTTTCAGCCGAAAGAATCATCCCTTGGCTGATTTGTCCGCGCATTTTACGTGGTTTCAAGTTCGCAACGATGACGACTTTCTTTCCAACGAAAATACTTGGATCTGGATACCATTCTGCGATACCAGAAAGGATTTGACGGTGACCGCCCGCATCTCCAGCGTCTAAGCGGAATTGAAGCAATTTGTCTGCCCCTTCCACTGGTCCGCATTCGATGACTTCTGCGACTTTCAATTCAATCTTGTCGAAGTCGTCGTATTTAATGCTTTCTTTTTCGCTTGAAAGTTCTACTTCTTCTGGGTTCCAGTCAGTGTTTTCTTCCTCAACTGGTGCTCCACCCATTTTAGATTGGATGTAAGCTACTTCTTCTTCAACGTCTAAACGTGGGAAGATTGGTTGTCCTTTTTCAACGACTTTAGTTCCTTCAGGAATCACGCCGAATGTGTGTAATGAAGGGTAATCCATTAACGCGCTATCTGTAATTCCTAATTGTGCCAGGATTTCTCCTGGAAGTTTGCGTTAAGAATGGTTGTAAGGCAACGGCAATGATACGTAAGCTTTCTGCTAAGTAGTTCATTGTACGTGCTAATTCTTCTTGGCGCGCTTCGTCTTTCACAGCTGCCCATGGAGTTGTTTCGTCGATATATTTATTTGTACGAGAAACGAATTTCCAGATTGCAGCAAGAGCTACTGAGAATTGCATGTTTTCCATTGCTTCTTCTACTTCCACGATCATCGCTTTAGAAGCATCGACTAATTCTTGGTCAAATGTTGAAACAGGTGCAGTGTATGCAGGAATTGTTCCATCGAAATACTTGTTAATCATCGCAACAGTACGGTTTAATAAGTTTCCTAAGTCATTGGCTAAGTCATAGTTAATACGTTCTACGAATGATTCTGGAGTGAAGATTCCGTCAGAACCGAATGGCACTTCACGTAATAAGTAGTAACGAAGTGCATCTAATCCGTAACGTTCGATTAATGTATTAGGGTCTACCACGTTCCCTTTTGATTTAGACATTTTACCGTCTTTCATCAATAACCAGCCGTGTGCGAAAATTTTCTTCGGTAATGGTAAATCTAATGCCATTAACATGATTGGCCAGTAAATTGTGTGGAAACGAACGATTTCTTTTCCGATGAAATGCACATCTGCAGGCCAGTAGCGGTTGAATAATGTTTCATCGTCGCTACCATATCCTAGCGCTGTAATGTAGTTTGATAATGCATCAATCCAAACGTAAACCACGTGTTTTGGATCGTTTGGCACTGGAATCCCCCCAGTCAAATGATGTACGTGAAACGGCTAAGTCTTCTAATCCTGGTTTGATGAAGTTATTAATCATCTCATTTTTACGAGATTCTGGTTGGATGAAGTCTGGATGTTCTTCATAATATTGCAATAAGCGATCTGCGTATTTGCTCATTCTGAAGAAGTAAGACTCTTCCTTAACAAGCTCTACTTCGTGCCCACTTGGCGCAACCCCACCAATCATATTTCCTTCGGCATCGCGGTATACTTCGACTAATTGAGGCTCAGTGAAGTACTCTTCGTCTGATACTGAATACCAACCTTCGTATTCACCAAGGTAAATATCGCCATTGTCCACTAATTTTTGGAAAATCTTTTGAACGGCTTTTGTATGGCGTGGTTGTGTTGTACGAATGAAGTCATCGTAAGAGATGTCTAGTTTTTTCCAAAGGTCTTGAATGCCGAAAATAATTTTATCGACGAATTCAATTTCAGAAACGCCTGCTTCTTTCGCTTTTTCTTGGATTTTTTGTCCGTGTTCATCTGTTCCTGTTAAGAAGTAAGTGTCAAACCCTTGTAGTTTTTTATAGCGAATCATTGCATCGCTGGCTACAGTTGTATAGGCATGACCAATGTGTAAGTTGCCACTCGGATAGTAAATCGGTGTGGTTAAGTAAAATGTTTTCTTGTCTTCAGCCATGTTGGGAAGAGCCTCCTTGAAATTGTTTAAAGATAGGCATAGTATACCATACCTACGCGAAAAATACGAGAAGTGAAAACCACTGAAAATATTGTGGAGGGTGAGAAATTGTGCTGAGATTCAGTTTTGGCTTTCTGGAGTTTGGTTATTGCTGATGATTTCTGCGAATCCTTGCGGATTCTTTTTATAATCGCTGTTACGGGGCACCGGTGCAAGCCTGGGTCTTGCACCTTCGAAGCTTCAAAGTCGGAGTACGGGATTTATCCCTACTCCGACTAATTCTTCTTCGATGCGATTCCCCGTTACTGCGATTATAAAATCCGCAAGCTTCTTCGAAATCATCTATGTACAAACCTAACTGAATTGAGTTTATTTTTACCGCTCCACGATGTTTTTGGTTTTGCTTCTTGTAATTTTTGCGTGCATAGATACTTTGAACAATTTCAGGAGACAGGCCCACTGGAGACAAGGAAACTTTAAGGGAGAATAGAAAAAAGAGAAGGTAGGGAGACCTTCTCTTAGAATGGAGATAACGGAGTTTATTTATTTCTTCTTACGGTTGAGAATCGCGTTTAGGGCTACGGCAAGGATGCTGGCCATGACGATTCCGTTTTTGAAGAACATGCTAAATTCTGTTGGGAGGCTATTGAATAAATTACTATTATTAAACCCGACACCGACAGCGATTGATACTGCAGCGATTAAGAAGTTGTGTTCGTTATTTGCAAAATCCACACGAGCAAGCATCTGCATCCCTTGAAGAGATACGAATCCGAACATCACAATCATCGCTCCACCAATGACTGGATCCGGAATGATTTGTGCTAAGGCGCCAAATTTTGGAAGAAGTCCTAATAATAGAAGAAAGCCTGCTGCGTAGTAGATTGGAAGACGTGTTTTGATGCCGGACATTTTCACTAAGCCCACGTTTTGAGAGAAACCTGTGTATGGGAAAGTATTAAAAATCCCACCAAGCAACACGGCCAACCCTTCCGCACGGTAACCATTACGAAGACGCGTTTCATCGATTGGATCATTCGTAATGTCAGAAAGTGCCAAGTACACCCCTGTCGATTCAACCATAGAAACCATCGCGATAACACACATCATGAAAATCGAAGTGAACTCAAATGTTGGCATTCCAAAGTAAAACGGTGTTGGAACGTGTAAGATTGGTGCTTTGACTACTGGAGCAAAGTCTACTAAGCCCATAAATGCCGCAAGAGTTGTACCGATGACTAATCCGATTAAAATAGAAATAGATTTTACGAACCCTTTTGTAAAGATGTTGATGAGTAAAATAATGGCAACTGTAACGAGCGACAAGGTCAGGCTACCAGCTGTTGGATCAGGAACATTGCCACCCATATTTCCAATAGCAACTGGAATGAGCGTCAAACCGATTGTCGTAATCACAGATCCAGTAACGATGGCTGGGAAAAATTTTGCCAGTTTCGAGAAGACGCCAGAGATGAGAACGACGAAAATCCCGGACGCAATCAGTGCTCCGAACATCGCTCCACTACCATGGTTTTGGCCAATAATCGTCAGTGGTGCCACCGATTGGAAGGCTACTCCTAAAACGACTGGAAGGCCGATACCGAAGTATTTGTTTAATTGCAATTGTAGAAATGTCGCCAATCCACACATAAAAATGTCAGTCGAGACTAAGTACGTTAATTGTTCTGTGTTATATCCGAGAGCTTTCCCAATCATCATTGGTACAAGAATCGAACCGGAGTACATGGCTAATAAATGTTGAAGCCCGAGCACCATCGATTGTGAGTGTTTCTTGTTGTTGCATTATAAGTCTGCCTCCTTAAATACGACTTGTCCATTTTCAAAACGTTCTAAGCGCGCTAAGGAAAAGACCGGGATACCTGTTTTTTCTAAGAGGCCACGTCCATCTTGGAATGATTTTTCAATAACGATTCCGATGGCTTCCACTTTAGCGCCGGCTTGTTCAACAATCTCAACGAGTCCTTTTGCGGCTTGTCCATTCGCTAAGAAATCGTCGACGATAAGGACTTTGTCATTTTCAGAAAGATACTTACTGGCGATAGAGACAGTATTGGAGACTTGTTTTGTAAATGAATAAACTTCCGCAGTGAGGATCCCTTCATCCATCGTGATGTTCTTTGATTTCTTCGCAAAAATCATTGGAACTCCAAGCGCGTCCGCTGTATATAGTGCTGGAGCAATTCCAGATGCTTCAATCGTGACAACTTTCGTTATACCCGCAGTGGCAAACTTGTCCGCAAAGACTTTTCCAATCTCTTTCATCAAGTTTAAATCCACTTGGTGAGTGAGAAAAGAATCGACTTTAAGGATGTTTTCGCCTAAAACATAGCCATCTTTTAGAATACGTTCTTCTAATGTTTTCATAAGTCCTCCTTAAAAATAATCGACAGAATAAATGCAACACCATTTCCGGTCAAAAACCGTACGTTTTTAAACCGTTCATTAGGATAGTTATGATTTTACTGTTTTTATTTTTAAAAAGCAACTATAAAATGCGTATTTTTTATATTTTCACGAACAATATACAATACACCACAATGTAACGTTCATTTTTAACGACTGAAGCACAAAAAAACGAGCAGGAAAACCTGCTCGTCTAACAGTTACGTTTTAAATTATTTTTCTTCTGCTTTCTTATTTGTTACAAATACGATTGCACCAATTGTAGCGAAGATTGCTGATAATACCCAGTAAGCATCACGAATTGAACCAGTGTTTGGTAATTCAGGGCTTGGTGTAGTTGTTGAAGTTTCAGAAACTGGAGGAACCACGGTAGTTGAACCAGTTGTTGAAGATGTTGTTCCTGCTTCTGTCGTTGTTGTTGTTGTCGCCGGTGCTTCCGTCGTTGTTGTTGTTGTTGTCGCCGGTGCTTCCGTCGTTGTTGTTGTTGTTGTCGCCGGTGCTTCCGTCGTCGTTGTTGTTGTTGTCGCCGGTGCTTCCGTCGTCGTTGTTGTTGTTGTCGCCGGTGCTTCCGTCGTCGTTGTTGTTGTTGTCGCCGGTGCTTCCGTCGTCGTTGTTGTTGTTGTCGCCGGTGCTTCCGTCGTCGTTGTTGTTGTTGTCGCCGGTGCTTCCGTCGTCGTTGTTGTTGTTGTCGCCGGTGCTTCCGTCGTCGTTGTTGTTGTCGCCGGTGCTTCCGTCGTCGTTGTTGTTGTAGTCGCTTCAGTAGTTGTTGTAGTTGGTTTGTTTGAAGTATTCACAACTTTGATCACGTTTGAATCATCAATTTTCTCAACTTTTGAAGTATATCCATCAGGAGTATTTACTTCTTCTACTGAGTACTCAATTTTCTTACCATCTTTAATACCAGGTAATTTTGTGAATTCAGCTTTCCAGTCTGAACCTTTTGTTAAAGTCTTAGTCATACCGTCTAATTTTTGACCATTAGCTAGTAATTGAACTGTGATATCTTTACGGTCTGCTTCGCTATCGCCAACCCATTCTTTTTGAACTGTAACAGTTGTGTCACCAGTCACCCAGAATTTCAATTCTGTGTTGTTCCAGAACGCTGGGTCTTCTTGTGGAGTTGTGATTTCGTCAGATTTCAATGTAGCATTGTTGTCTACACGAATTGTAGTCTTAGGAATTAATGTTTGGTATTCAATGATTAATTCTTCATCTGTAGCTGTTTTGAAAACATCGCTTACGTCTGATAAGTTCACAGTGAATCCATTTCCGTCTGCATCAAATTTAACGTGCTTCCAGAAATCCCAACCTGAAGCAACTACTTGTCCACCTTTTCTTAATGTGAATGATGGTTTTAAGTAAGTTCCCACAAAGAATTCACTTGCTGCATGGTTCGCAGCTGGAGCAAAAGTGATTTTAGAGTAGTCTACCGCTGGAGCTTGAATGCGGTCTGTTACCACTGGATTTGTTAAAGCTTGTTTTTTGCCATCTCCGTTGATACGGATGAACCATTTAGTTAAGTAGTAGTCATCTCCAACATTCATCCATGCATAGTTTTCAGATGCATCTAATTTGAATTGTTTAGATACATAGTCCCCTGTAAGGTTGTATTTATTAATTACAGATTCAAATACACCAGGACCATCAGGACGAGTGATTACTACTGATTCAGAACCTACTTTTGAAGTCGCTGTTTTGTTTCCAGGGTTTCCTGGAGTGTTATCCCATTCCGCTTTGTATGAGAATCCACCTTTTACGTTTTGGTTCATTGATTCGATTGCTTTTTTGAAAGTAAAAGTAATCTTTTTGCCTGTCATCGAAACAGTCGCTACTTCAGCACCATTGGCTTGTAGTGATTGTGTTGCGATTTCAGTGATGTTGACACCTTCTGGAGCATCGATTGTGAAAGTATCTCCCTCTTTAACAGATTTACCTGTTAAATCCCAGTCGAAAGAAAATGTTACCTTTTGACCAGCTGCTGTTGCTTTTAAGTTTGAAACAGTTGGTGTTACTGTCGCTGCATTAACAGGTTGCATTAAAGTAAGTCCTAAAATAGCCCATGCAATCATCGCAACGAATGCCACTGTCTTCTTAAAACTAGATTTCATTTTTTTCCTCCATTTCTTTTCTTGGCTCTGTGGCCTCATCTTGTTTGAACGCCCAAAAAAACGTTGTCCCACGTAATTTAATAATACAAATAATCCCATGCCAATCCCGAGTGCGATATACCCTTGTAGTTCCTCTCCTGCTCCTTGGAAAAGATACAAGGCTAAAGGTTTTTGCAACGCCATATGCTAAAAAGTAACATACGGATACGTTAATCGCGAATCGGACAATGGATTTCTTACTTGTTTCCTTTACCTCAAACGTATATTTCTTATTAAGGAAATAACTTAAGATACTCCCACATAAGTAATTCAACGCTGATGAGGTCCAGTAATTGATATCGTAAGAAAACCATTTAAGATGATCTAGTATAAAAAAACTGGAAAACATAATAGCCGTTCCGAACAATGTATTTATAATTCCAACGACGATAAATTTTAAGAACGTCTTATCAAATATTTTGAGTAGTTTATTTTTCAAAATGTTTCCTCCAAATTTACCCTCATTGGGTACATTATACACCTTTCTTCACAAAAAAGCACAACTTACGAATAAAAAATTTCATAAGTTGTGCTATTATTTTTTCTGATTATTTCCGAAGACTATTCTTCGTCTTCCTCTTCTTCGTCGAAATCTTTGTCAAGATCTTCGTCGTCAATGATAATTAAGTCTTCTTCCACACTTGCTTCGTCAACTAAGTCTTCATCAGCACCTAGTTCGCTTAAGTCAGAGCGGTAAGCATCAATTTCATCTTCTTCATCTACGTCATCGTCAAGATCAACATCGATATCGTCGTCTAAATCATCGCTATCAAGATCTTCGTCATCCAGAAGTTCTTCATCTTCTGGATCATCATCGTTGTAATCGATAAGATCATCGCTACCGAACGCGTTAACTTTCTTACGTTTCTTACGAGTTTCTTCACTTCTTCGTCTTCCATAGATGTCGCAATTTCTTCATCGATAGAATCGATTGGATACCAAGCGCGTAATCCCCAACGGTTATCTCCAAGTGAGATAAAGCTTCCGTCGATATTTAAGTCTGTATAGAAGCGAGCCATACGTGATTCTAACGCTTCGTCACTTAATTCCATGTATTCTTGAATTTCTACTAATAATTGGTTGAAATCTAAAACTTCATTCTTAGCTTCTAAAATAGCATGCGCTACTTCGACCATTGATAATTCGTTTTTATTAATACCATCGAGTTTCTTTAATTCCAATGGTTACACTTCCTTTCCGGTTCATCTTAAACAGTATAGCACAGATTCTTCATATTGTGCTACTTTAGAGAGATTTTTTATGCATTTTCCCCTGTTTGTAAATGGAACGTCACAAGCGATCTTGTAATCAGCTGTCTTTGTTGGAATAACTGATATTCTAAAACTACTAGCACCGTCTCTTCTGCTTCTTCCACGTGTAGTTGTTTTGTCTGAATATCAAAATGCATTTGACGACCAGCACCTAATTCATAGATTCCTTTCGTCGCCTTTGTTTTATTAAACTCCATCTTACTACGCGCATCGCCTTGACGATGAAGTGTCACATGTGGCACTTCGCCTGTTGTATCCACTTCTACTTTCACACGCGTATTCGTTTCATCCTCTACATAACTAATCACAAAACCAGAGTCCTTACGAAGACGCGTCGCATCCGCAAGCATGCGCTGCTTCATCGTTTCCCCGCCTTGACTTAATACCGTTTCAATCGTTAACTTCACATTCCATCCCCCTCTCAAATATCTTCCTTCTCCCTTTCTGGATTTTTAGCGGGCAAGCAAACTCTGCATTGCAAACCCCTATTCCAAAAAGGTTTCTAAATTCAAAAACTTTTGATGGCGAAGAATCCTGCGCTACTTTTTGGGAGGGAGAACCTTTCGGATGTTATAAAAACAGTTATGGGAATTCGTATTAAATGCGAATTAGAGGGCGTAAGGAAATTTTCCCTACGCCCTCTTTGAGGCTTTAAAGGTGAGAGACCATAGGCTCGAACCGGTACCTCATAACAGTTTTTATAACAGCAATCCGAAAGGATTCGAAACCCCAAAGAGGAGCCGAAAAAATTCGTAGCCATCAAACATAATTTATTGTATTAGTATTTCGCTAACTCTTGTTGTAATAGTTGGTTTACAACGCCAGGGTTTGCTTTCCCTTTTGTTTGCTTCATAATCTGCCCAACTAAATCCAACAGCACGGTCTTTACCATTCTTGAAGTCTTCAATAGACTGTGCATTGTTCGCCAACACATCTTGAATAATCGGTAATAACTGAGCAGGATCACTCAATTGAACCATACCGTGTTTTTCAACAACGCCTTTTGCAGTTCCGCCTTCTTCTGCTAATAACAAGAAGACTTTCTTCGCTAATTTCGAACTGATTGTTCCGTCTGCGATTAATTGAATCATTTCTGCTAAGCTCTCTGGCGTTAGCTTCAAGTCTTTCAATTCTAATTTCTTGCTGTTCATGTGCGCTGAGATGTCACCCATTAACCAGTTTGACGCTTGTTTAGGGTCGGCACCAGCCGCAACTGTTGCATCGAAGAAATCAGACATTTCTTTTGTTAATGTTAATACCATTGCATCGTATTCTGGTAAGCCAAATTCGCTCACATAACGTCCACGACGTTTGCTTGGCATTTCAGGAATAGAAGCACGCACTTCTTCAATCCATTCATTTGAGATTTGGAAGTTTGGTAGGTCTGGTTCTGGGAAGTAACGGTAGTCACTTGAACCTTCTTTGACACGCATTAAGATGGTTTGACCCGTCGCATCATCAAAACGACGTGTTTCTTGTAGGATTTCTCCTCCATTACGTAGGACGTTCGCTTGACGAACTTCTTCGAACGCTAACCCTTTACGTACATTATTAAATGAGTTTAAGTTTTTCAACTCTGTTTTTGTACCGAATTTTTCTTGACCATAAGGACGGATTGAAATGTTCGCGTCACAACGCATTGAACCTTCTTCCATCTTCACGTCAGAAACACCTGTAAACATGATGATTTGACGAAGTGCTTCAAGGTACGCATAGGCTTCTTCAGGAGAACGCATATCTGCTTCTGATACGATTTCAATCAGTGGAGTTCCTTGACGGTTTAAGTCCACATAAGAGAACCCGTCTGTTCCGTGCGTATTTTTACCCGCATCTTCTTCTAAGTGGACACGTTCAATACGAATACGTTTTGTTTGTCCTTCTACTTCGATATCAATCCAGCCATCATGACCGATTGGGTAATCGAATTGAGAGATTTGGTACGCTTTTGGATTATCAGGGTAGAAATAGTTTTTACGGTCGAATTTTGTATCTTGAGAAATCGTACAGTTCAACGCAAGAGCTGCACGCATCCCGAATTCTAACGCGCGTTTATTCACGACAGGAAGTACCCCTGGATATCCCCAGTCGATCACGTTTGTATTTGTATTTGGTTCCGCACCGAAATGCGCTGGTGATGGAGAGAACATTTTTGAATCAGTTTTTAATTCAACGTGGCACTCTAAACCAATAATTGTTTCAAAGTTCATGTGATTGTTCCTCCTTATAATTGTGGGCGGCGTAAGTAGTAATCATTTGCTTGTTCAAATGCATACGCTGCTTGGTAAATTGTTTTTTCTTGGAAGTAATTTCCGATTAATTGAATTCCGACTGGTAGCCCTTCGTTTGTGAAGCCAGCAGGAACTGAGATTGCTGGTAGTCCAGCTAAGTTTACAGGAACTGTTAATAAGTCTGCCATGTACATTGCGATTGGGTCGTCACTATGTGCACCTAATCCGAATGCTGCAGAAGTTGTTACAGGTCCTAAGATTAAATCATAGTTTTCAAATACTTTTGCAAAGTCTTGTTTGATTAAAGTACGTACTTGACCAGCTTTCTTGAAGTAAGCATCGTAGTAACCAGAACTTAAGCTGAATGTTCCAAGCATGATACGACGTTTTACTTCCATTCCGAAGCCTTCAGAACGGCTCTTCACGTATAAATCTTCTAATGTTTCTGCGTCTGTAGAACGGTGACCGTAACGGATTCCGTCGAAACGTTGTAAGTTCGAAGAGGCTTCAGATGAAGCGATGATATAGTACGCTGGAATTCCGTATTTAGAGTGAGGTAGGCTCACTTCTTCAACGATAGCACCCATTTCACGGTATTGGTCAGCCGCTTTTAATACAGCTGCTTGAACTTGTGCGTCCACACCTTCTGCAAAAATATTCTTTTGGTAACGCAATACGCATGCCTTTAATGTCGCCTGTTAACCCTTTATGGTACGCAGGCACTTCTTGTGGCACACTTGTTGAATCGCGGTGGTCATATCCAGAAATCGCGCTTAATACTAAGGCGTTATCTTGAACGGTACGTGTGAATGGTCCGATTTGGTCTAAGCTTGACGCAAAGGCAATCAAACCGTAACGAGAAATACGACCATAAGTTGGTTTCATCCCAACAATCCCTGTGAAACTTGCAGGTTGGCGGATAGAACCACCTGTATCTGAACCTAGAGATGCTAATACTTCGCCAGAAGCAACTGCAGCAGCAGAACCACCTGAAGATCCACCAGGCACTTTTGTTAAGTCCCAAGGATTTTTTGTTTTCTTGAAGTAAGAAGTTTCCGTTGAACCACCCATGGCAAATTCGTCCATGTTTAATTTACCAACGTTAACCGCACCTTCAGCTTTTAATAATTCCATAACGTGCGCGTCGTAAATTGGGTTGAAGTCTTCTAACATACGGCTTGAAGCAGTTGTTAAAAGGTCGCGAGTCACGATATTGTCTTTAATCCCGATTGGAAGACCTTGAAGAGAAGCTTCTTCTCCGTAGCCTTTTTCGTCAGCAGCGGCAGCTTGTTTTAAGGCTTCTTCTTCGTTTAATGTCACGAACGCTTCTACTCTAGGTTCTAAAGCATGGATACGCTCGAATGTTTCTTTTGTTAATTCCACAGAAGTGAATTCTTTATTACGAAGACCTTCGTGAAGCTCAACTAATGTTTTATTTCCAATAATACTCATGCTTCACCCTCCTCGTTTTCACCCATAATTGCAGGCACTTGAATAAATCCATCTTCGCTTGTTTTCACATTACGCATTAACAAGTCGCGGTCTGTTCCTTTTTCAGCAACGTCTTCACGCATCACATTCACTAATGGATATCCGTGAGTTGTGACAGGCACACCCGTTGTATCTACTTCGTTTAATTGTTCCACCATATCAATGATATCGCTCATTTGTTCTGTAAAATGAAGGATTTCATTGTCGGCAAAAGTTAGCTTTGCAAGTTTGGCAACGTGTCTAACTTCTTTTTCCTCAATGGCCATGTTTTTTCCTCGCTTTCAAAATCATTACTTTTCTATTTTAAAAGGCACTTCTGCCTCCGTCAATGTTAATCAAAGATATGGTAGGTGAAAACTCCTTGTGACATATCTTGTAATAAGAATGCCTCCACTCCATTGATTGAACTGATTCGAACTTCTACCGGTGTTGTTTTCGGTAAGTATTTATTCGCAACATCTGTTACGTGCTGTGCTAAAGCGATAATTTCTGATTCACCATAGAATTGCGTCATGATATTCACGACCATCTTCTTAGCCACATTATCTTGATACATCACGCGAGCCGTTACTCCTGAGAGGTTCGGGAAGAAGTTTTGCACTTCTGTTCTGAAGTTTTCAAACGCTGTTGACTCTTCTGTCGCAGATTCGTTCACTAATGGAAGCACGACTACTTTTTGGTTCACGTTTGACCAGTTTGTAATCTCTGTTCCTTCTACTGAAGTCGCTTCAAGAACGTATACCCCGCCGCCGATATCATCTTTAGACGTTTGACGGAACACTCCGAACACAATTGGCACAGCCTTCAATGCATCGTTTTGACGCAGTCTTGTAAGAATTGTGTTAGCGATGGCTTTGGCTTGTTCGATCATCGCTTCGTTTGAGATTTCTGTTTCAGCGTCTTTGCCATCGTTCGTGTAGTAATCCACGCTATTCATCGCAATCCCGATACTAATTCCACCTAATTCAAAGTTGTTTTCTGTTTGAATCATGTAGTCTTGTTCAAGAATTTGCGCTAAATAAATTGGTGCACGACCTGTTGGAGACGTATCTCCGTTATCAGCAGGATTTAACCCGTCTGGATTTTTATCACTCTTACGCGCAATCCATTTTGCAGTTGTTTCCGCATCGATGATTTGGCCTTCTCTGAAGAAGTATTGGTTCGTTGGGAACACGCTTCTTGAAAGGTCAATCAATCCTGTTTCAAAGTTTTTTAAGTTGAACCCTGTGTTTAAGCTTAATGTCGCACCGCGGTTTTGGCTCACTTCGTATTTACCATTTGTGATCAGCGCGCGGTAAAAATTGTTTGATAATTGATTTGTTGTTGATTGTACTACTTTTGTATTGGAATCTTTATTGGTATTCGTGCTAGGTTGTTTCGCTCTTGTAACGTCTGCACAGGCAGCAAGCGAAATCACACTGGCTAATCCAAGTAATCCCAATCGTAATTTCTTTCTCATGTGACATCCTTTCTATGCAAGAGAATCGAGAAATTGTTGCTCACTCCACACTTCGATACCGAGGTCATTGGCCTTCGTTAATTTACTTCCGGCAGAATGACCCGCAATCACCACGTCCGTTTTCTTAGAAACAGAACCAGTCACTTTCGCACCAAGTGATTCGAGTTTTTCTTTTGCATCTTGTCTTGTTAATTGTTCTAAAGTCCCTGTTAATACGACTGTCTTACCACTGAGGACGTGTCCTGAGGCAGCTGAGTCGTCTTTTGTTACTCCAAGATAGGTCATATTCACGCCACTATCTTGCAATTCTTGAATTAATTCTTGAACAGATGGTTGTTCAAAATAAGTTTTTACACTATAAGCAATAATATCACCTAAACCATCAATTTCCAACAATTGTTCAATGCTTGCTTCTTGCAGAGCCGTCATTGTTTTAAAATGCTGCGCTAATTCTTTCGCCGCCTTGGTTCCGACATGACGGATTCCAAGCCCTGTTAAGAGGCGCTCGAGCGAGTTTTCTTTACTCTTCTCGATGGCTTCTAAGATATTTTCTGCGCTCTTTTGTTGCACTTTGTCTAAAGCAAGCAACTGGTCTAGTGTTAATTTATATAAATCTGCCACATCCATGACAAGCCCTTCTTCAAAAAGTTGCTTGATGACACGTGGCCCAATCCCGCTCATATTCATCGCATTACGAGAAACAAAGTGGCTTAACCCTTCTGTCAATTGAGCAGGACATTTTGGATTCAAGCAGCGAATCGCTACCTCTTCTTCCAAATGCTCTAATTTTTCATGACAAACCGGACAAGTCGTTAGAAATTCGTAAGGCTTACTCGTTTCTGGACGTTTCTCTAAAATCACGCGTGTGACTTCTGGGATAATGTCTCCTGCCTTATGAATCACAACCGTGTCTTCGAGGCGAATGTCGCGTTCTTTAATCAAGTCGATATTATGCAAGCTCGCACGGCGTACCGTCGTTCCTGCTAGTTGAACGGGATCCATCACCGCAGTCGGTGTCACCACCCCTGTACGGCCAACCGTCCACTCGATATCGCGGACAACCGTTTGTGCTTCTTCTGCTGGAAATTTATACGCGATTGCCCAACGTGGGGCTTTCACCGTAAAGCCGATTTCTTCTTGGGCGGCAAAGTCATTCACTTTAATCACCATCCCGTCGATTTCGTACGGTAAATCTGGACGTTTTGAAGCAATCGTCTCGATGTAATTCCATACTTCGTCAATCGTTTGGCATTTTAAACGCTCTGGATTTGTGACAAAGCCAATCTCTGCCATTTTCTCTAATAGCTCTTCTTGGGTTGAAACGTTTAGTTCTTCCACGCTTGGACTGCTGTAAAGAAAGACCGATAAGTTTCGCTTCGCCGCAATTTTTGGATCGAGCTGTCGAAGACTTCCTGCCGCCGCATTTCTTGGGTTGGCAAAGACTTCGAGTCCTTCTTCTTCACGCGACTCGTTTAATGCCACGAAAGATTTCTTCGGCATATAACATTCCCCGCGAACTTCAATATTCCAAGGTTCTTTTAGAGAAAGCGGCACAGATTTAATCGTACGGACATTCCCTGTTACGTCTTCTCCTGTCGTTCCGTCGCCACGAGTCGCCCCAAGTACAAGCTGTCCGTTTTGATACGTCAACGCGATAGAGAGTCCGTCGATTTTCAATTCACATACATATTCAATCGCACGATTCGTTAATTTACGAAGACGCGCATCGAATTCTTCCAAGTCTTCTTTTGAGAAAGCATTTGAAAGGCTGAGCATTGGGTTCGTGTGCGTTACCTTCTGGAATTGGTCGATCACTTCTCCACCCACACGTTGCGTAGGTGAATCAGCTGTCACGAATTCCGGATGTTCAAGTTCCAGCGCCACTAGTTCATGATAGGCCTTGTCGTACTCTGCATCGGTTGCAGTTGGCTTATCCTCCACATAATACTCATGACTCCAACGATTTAATTGTTCTTTTAGTTCTTCAATTCTGTGTTGAATCGTTGTACTCATCTTCATCCTCTATTCTTCGATTTTTTCGATTGGGGCAAAACTTGCAAGGAGTCGTTTAATCCCCATTCCTGCAAAGGCCACGTCTAACTCTTGACGGTCCCCTTCACCGGTAATGCGGACAACGGTTCCTGTTCCCCATTTTTTATGCGACACTTTCATACCTACTGTCCAGCCATCTGTTGAAGACGTGCTTGAGGCTTGCGGCTTGTCTGCACGTTGAATACGCGCTGGTGTCGTTTGTTTCTTTTGTAAATAACCACCGCCACTAGACGATTGGTTGCTTGAGCGATAGCGGTCAAATAATCCTCCGCCACCTGTTGATGACGTAGACTGAGAGGTGCTACGTGTACCGTAAGACGACGTTTGGCTACGCGTTCCATAAGAAGATTTTGAATCGTTCGTATAGAAACTGCTTGAGTAATACGAATCACTCACCGTTACGCCTTCTTTTTCTAATAAGCTGTCATCAATTTCTTGCATGAATCGTGACTCACGATAGTTTTGTGTCTTCCCGTAAAGAAGTCGTGAATAAGCACGAGTCATAAAGAGTTTCTTCTCGGCACGGGTAATCCCTACATATGCCAAGCGACGTTCCTCTTCTTCGCCATCTTCTTGCAGCGAGCGTCCTGATGGGAAAATCCCGTCTTCCATTCCGACAAGGAACACAACTGGGAACTCGAGCCCTTTTGCCGCGTGCAAGGTCATTAATGTGATTTGAGAAGCGCTTGTATCTTCTTCGCTTTCCATATCCGTCACTAATGACAAGTCTGTTAAGAATTGGACGAGCGGTGATTCTTCTGCCTCTCTATCGAGTCGTTGTTCTTCAAACTCTTTGGCTACCGATAAGAACTCGCGCATGTTATCGATACGCGCATCGGCTTCCATCGTACGTGCTTGTTCAAGGCTGTAATATACCCTGATTTTGTCATCACTTCTTCAATCAAGTCTGTTAATGTGACAAACTCTTGCATCTTCGTTAAGTCGGCAATGAGTTGTGCAAAATCAGCTAACCCCTTACCTGCTTTACCAGAAATGCCGTTTAATGGACTTCCGGCTGCTTCAAGTAGCGAGAAGCTATGCATTTCGGCAAAGAGAGCAAGTTTTTCAATACTCTTATCTCCGATACCGCGTTTTGGCGCATTCACCACACGTCTGAAACTAAAGTCATCCGTTGGGTTCACTAAGAGTCGTAAGTAAGCAAGAAGGTCTTTGATTTCCATGCGCTCATAGAAGCGTTGGCCTCCGACCATCTTGAATGGCATATTCGCCTTTAGCAAATCTTCTTCAAGAGTACGTGACTGTGCATTACTTCTGTAAAGCACCGCAAAATCGCTATAGTCATACCCGTCAAAGTTCACCATTTTTTGAATCGTGCTGATGACATAACGAGATTCTTCATATCCTGACTGTCCGCAGTAATACGTGATTTTCTCACCGGCTTCATTGTCAGTCCACAATTCTTTCGGCTTACGATTCACATTGTTTTCAATCACTTGGTTGGCTGCTTTTAAGATGGTCTTTGTCGAACGATAATTTTGCTCGAGAAGGACCACTTTTGCATCCGGATAATCTTGTTCAAATGACAAGATGTTTTCCATATCGGCTCCACGCCATCCGTAAATACTTTGGTCGGCATCCCCTACAACGCAGATGTTTTTGAATTTATCTGCAAGGAGCTTCACCAATAAGTATTGCGCGTGGTTCGTATCTTGATACTCATCCACATGGATATAGTGAAATTTTTGTTGGTAATAATCCAACACATCTTGATGTTCTTGGAATAATTTCACGGTCAACATGATAAGGTCATCGAAGTCTACCGTCATATTTTTACGCATTTCTGCTTGATATTCTTTATAACATTTCGCATAAATTTGGCTCACATAGTCCAAATGGTTCTTCGCAAATGTTTCAGCATCTTCGAAATTATTTTTCGCGTTACTGATGGTTGCCAACACCCCACGTGGTTCATAGCGATCCGTATCGATATCGAGCTTTTGCATAATTCGTTTCATCGCAGAAAGTTGGTCGCCTGAATCGATAATCGTAAACGACTTGGCTAACCCAATACGCTCACAGTCACGGCGAAGGATACGCACGCACATCGAGTGGAAGGTTGATACCCACATATCTTGTGCCTGTTCTCCGACAAGTGCCGCCACACGCTCTTTCATCTCGTTGGCCGCTTTATTCGTAAACGTAATCGCTAAAATATTCCACGGTTGTACCGCTTCTTCTGCCAAAATATAGGCCATGCGGTGGGTTAACACACGCGTCTTCCCACTCCCCGCGCCGGCCATGACTAGAAGTGGCCCTTGCGTATGCATGACCGCTTCTTTTTGGCGAGGGTTCATTCCCCTTAATTAAATCACTCGAATTTTTCACAACTCTGTCCTTTCGTAAAGGTTATTGAACGTTGAAAAATAAGTCTGTTACTTCAATTTCTTTGAGCAATTCCACACTTGAAGCTCCGCGTAGTCGAATCACACCAAGCACGTCAGTTGGGCGTTTTGGTGTTAATTGGAAGAACTCGAAGTCCCATTGTGGTTTCAATAACGTTAATAAACTTGCTTTTTCCATCATCGATTCGTAAATTGGCACGATGATCATTTCTTCTTTGATTTCTTTGTATTCGATTGGCAATCCTGTTGCCACGCGCACAAGAATTTCAGACATGCTATGGCCTAAGAAGGCGCTGCTGAATTGTTGTTGCACGAGTGGTAACTGGTTAACCCCATCCACATAGAAAATGCCGTTATTCCCCATCTTCACTTGAATCGAAAGAATCGTTGTCCCAGATAAGTTATCCATAACCTTGAAGGCAATGCGTTTCAGTTCTTGCACCCATTCTGGATTTAGTCGACGAGAGACGATACTATATTTTAATTTTCCAGTGATGTAGACATCTTCTGAAATCGGAAGGACTGTCACGCGGTCTTCGTAGTCACGCACGACGGTCACTGTAAAATGACGTTGCGCTGGAACGAAGGCTGTTAACATACATGGTCCTTCTTCCATTTTTTCAAGAACGCGCTCTTCGAAATCTTCATCGTAGAGCTCTAACTTTTCTTCCACGCGATTCTTTACGAGATTGCTTTCTAAATATGCTGGAAGGCCGATGCTTTGAACAATCGAAGGCAATTCGCCGACCGTTGTCACTAAGCTATATGGCGCAAGGTTAATCGCATGCGTATCTAAGAATAATTTTTCAACCGTGCGATTTTGCGAAATTTCTGCTAGTTCAAACGATTGATAATAGCGAGTTTTACTACTGATTTCATATAACACATCAACCGGTACTAAGTTGGTTAATAATAAAACCGTGTCTACTTTCTGCGAAATCTAATAACGCTTCACGGTCTTTGTAAGAAGAGACGATTTCATATTCAGCCATCGAAATAGCCGCCTCGTTCGATTGGTGATAGCAGTACACAACGTACCCCATTTTTCTTGCTTCGCGAGCGATGGATGCAACTTGCTCATCTCCACCGATAATTCCGATGATGGCTCCTGGTAATAACTGACTCATTAATATCCTCTCCTTTACTGATCCGTTTGAACGTTACGAACTCTTTCGTACGGACACGGTTGTTTCTTCTGTTGGTAATTGATCGTATTTATATAATTCATGCTCTTCAATCATTTGAATAAGCTTTTGCGCATAAGTTGGATCGGTCGCATAACCTGCATCTTGCAAGGCTTGTGCCGCTTGTTTGTAGTTTCTAGCCCCAAGCACCTTGTGATAGAGCGTTGGGTCCCAGTCCACGCCGTACGCTAATAGTTGCGCATGGGCTTCAACTGATTCTGCCCAGCTTTCATACACGCGGAATCGTCCGTTAATCGTAATCCAAGTATTGTTCACGAATTCTGCGGTTTCTAGGATGACATTTGGTTCCGCAGCCGACCCTTTTACGCCGTATAAATTATAATATTTACTTGCTAATAAACTCTCTCCCCAGTTCGATTCGAGAATGGCTTGCGCTAAACTCACGCTTGGCAACACGCCATAGTCTTTATACGCTTGTTGCGCCGCTGGGATGAGTACTTTTAAAAACTCATCTTGTGTCACATGTATTTCTTGTGGCTCGGATTTATGTTCAGATAACCATGTGATGGTCCCGGCCAAAAGAACGCTTGCTACAGCTACGATGAGAAGTCCCGTCAATTTCGATAATGACTTGAACCACTCGACAAGATGAAAGACGAATTTATTTTTTCTTTTCTTTCTTTTCGCCACAGTTTCACCACTTTCTTTATCTTTTCAATTTTATCATAAAATGGCCTATAAAAAAATGGATACCCCCTTGTTTTCAAAGAGAGTATCGCATTCATTTTGCAAAGTGTTATTCCTCTAAATTAGATTCTGGAACAAACGCATTTTTGCTATATTCTAAATATTTTTGTTGTGCCTTTTCGTCCTTCATCCATTCAAGGAGCTCTTGTTTTTTCGTACCGATTTGTTTATGGGTAATTCCTACCACACGAATCTCAATAATATCTTGGTAACTCCAATGACCATATGTCGTAGCCACGCGTAAAATCGTGACATTTTCTTTGAATTTGCCCTTGCTGACAGCAGCCGTCTTCCAATCCACGCGAACATTTTCTTGACGAATCCATCGACTCGCAATCGCCACCTTCAAGCGTAAATATTCAGCCACTGGGTCTGAAGCGACTTCCGGAAGCACGTCGGCATTTCTGGCCACTTTATTGGCAAGCATCCACTCATAATCCGTAAACAGGCGTGCGATTTTTTGCAGATTTTCTGCCTTCAATCCACGTTCCCCGTTCTTCCATCTCGTCCAACTTTGGCCACTAATCCCCAATTCTTCTGTATAAAATGCCTTTTCTGAGACATAACGTTCTCTAACAGCGTTCACTACAATTAATACAAATGCTTCATGCATCTTCATCACCTCTTGAACACATTATACACCTATTAGGTGCATTATTCAATAACTCTACCATTTTTTTATCACATATATTATAATAGCGATATCTAAAAAAAGCAGAGGTGAGAGCGTGCCACAATCTTCAAATAATCCATTCCATATCGGACTTCGTACTTTTAAAACAGCCGTGTCTGTGTTTATTTGCGTGGTTCTTTTTAGAATCTTACATCGTGGTTCACCGATGCTAGCAGCCTTATCTGCTATTTTCAGTTTGCGCATCGACCATCAGCAAACGTTTAAATTCGCACTTTCTCGTTGTATCGGAAATACAACCGGCGGGGTCGTGGCTATCATCTTATTCTACGTAAGAGCCGTTCTCCCATTTCCAGAATATACCGATTTACTACTGGCACCTGCTGGTATCATAATGATTATTTTATTCTGTAATCGATTCAACAAGACCGGTGTGATTAACTCATGCGCCACTTTCCTTGTCATCTTCTTCAATATAGAGGCAGGCCAAAATACCGCCTACGCGATTCAACGAATTCTCGATACAATTATCGGAGCACTCATTGCGATTGGAGTAAACCACTTACTACCAAACCCACATCTTAAAGAACAACAATCTTAAATAGAAAGAGTTCTACCAACATGGTAGAACTCTTTTTTGTACTGTCTTTTTATTTCATACGCATCATGCCGTACATACGTGTATCGATAAAGAACACATCATCTTTCACATCAATCGTCTTCGAAAGAAGAATGTCTTTTGTTTCCATTGATTGCACACGTAGCGTTGGTTTGCCATCGACAAGAGTAATCATCACAAGATTGCCTTTATTCAAGTACACTTGTGGCGCATAGACATCCGTTTCTGTTGTAAAGGCTTCTTCTAGTTTCTTCGCCCCTGCATTAAGAACATAGTATTTTGTCTCATTATTTTTGCGCTCACTTGCTTTCACATACGTATCCGACCCAGTGAATGCAGGCACCTCATCTGCCAATGCAATATAGGCTTTGTCTCCCACTGTGTATAGAATCGATTGTACCGCACTCATGCCCTGTTCAGGTGTGATTTCTGTAAACTTCTCTGTCTCAGCATCAAAGTCATTAAGCGGAATTTTTCATCTCTTGAATACATACTCTTAAACAGCAGCACTTGTGGGTCATACATGCGAGAGCTCTTAGCTTCTCCCCATGCAATCGAAGCGTATTCCTCTGGTAATTTCACGCGTTTGGCAGGTGTTGTCGCTCCCGTTTCTAAGTTCACAGAGAATGTTACTAAGAAATAGGTTGGTGCTTTCGAGCCTCTATTTTCATACTCAGGCATCGGCACCACTCCATACACCGTATTGCCTTTTCTATAGAAAGTGACATCCGTGATGAAATGACTACCGTCCCCGCGTACTTCTTTAGTAATCGGAACCGAAACCGTTGTAACCTTCTTCGTCTCTTTGTTAATGATACTGAAATTTACCTTTGGATCTGTTGTACTTTCAAAGCTATAAGTCAAGCCGTATAGAAGGTCATACCCCTTAAACGCCACCAGATTATCATAATTTGGACGGTCTGTAAAAGAAAAGTCTGCCAATCTCTTTTTCGTTTGGAAACTGTAGGCATTTTCGGAAAAACCAACACGTTTTACGTTTCCATCTAAAAGTGCATACTCTGCGCCCTTAGACGATGTTAAATCATCTGTGGAATACGACATTTCAAAGGTTGCTCCGTCGACTAATTTTTTCTCTTCATCGGTTAATTGAATCGATACCGGAGCAGGCTTCACTTCTTGATACGCTGCGTGACCAGCTGTTGCTAGAAACACAAGTCCACTAAAGGCAAATACTGCTGTTGCAAATTTACTTGATTTCATGATAACCCCTCCTTACACACTAACCTTATGATTTAATAAATAATCGCTCAGTAGCATATTTAGAACAATCCAAATGAGCATACTGCCGATTAAGAAGACCATCGCTTCATTTCCAATTAAACGAACCACAAATTGTGTACGCATAATTAGCGTGAATATCACAACGACGACTAAAATGTAGATAACGACCGAAGTCACCTTGCGTACATAACCTTTTTTCTCAACCCCAACGACAAGGATGGCGAGTTGGAAAACCGTCACAATGAGCGCTACCCCCATAGTCAAAATGAGAAGAAACTGTACCGCATATTGTGGCACTAAAAGTGGCATTGCCATCGAATTTGTCACGAGCGACCACGGTGTGATGTGGTATTGCGCAAACTCTGGAATAAAGAAGCTTGTGAGGTAGTAGTTTAAGAATACCCCAACCACTTGAACAGCTTGTAAGAAGAACGTAATCACAAGCATCGTTAATAATTTAGCCCAGTAGATTCCAAAACGTGATCCTGGAAGCATGAGCAGACGGTAAATGAACGAGCCTTTGCTACTCCATTCCTTCGACCAAATCACTGCCGCGTAGACCAGAATCGCTGATCCAGCAAAGAACACTGGAAGTCCAATTGCGAGTTGATCCAAAACGACTTGTTTCACGAGATCAGGACTGACAATGAGTGTTTGTTTAGTTAATAACCCAGCTGTCGCAAGAGTCTTCAGCTTCAACCCTAGTTGCAATAAGATTTGAAGTAAGGCTACCACGAGGATGAATCCTTTCGCCTGACCGATATTATAAAGCGTTAAATTGATGACTTTCTTCATGGTAAGTATACCTCCCTCATCACATCGACAATTGATTTGCCCTCTTCTTCGCGGACTTCTTCTGGATAGAATTCCTTCACTACGCGTCCATCGTTTAGGAGTACTGCTTTATCGACGATGTACTCAATATCATTAATTTCATGCGTTGTAATCAATACGCCACGTCCATCGAGTAGGTCGCTTGTAAACACACGCGCAATTTCTTCACGAGTAAAGACGTCAATTCCTGAGAATGGTTCGTCCATCAAGATGTAGTCTGTATCCAGCCCCATTCCTAGAAGCAAGTTCAATTTCGCTACATTCCCTTTCGAGAGTGATCTTACTTCATCTTTTAAATTCAAACGGAAGAAGTCTAATAAGTGTCTTTCCTTTTGTCGATTCCAGTTTGGGTAGAACGTGCGCATAAAATCAATCGCTTCGTCCACTGTTTGGTCGGGTGAGATAATCGAACTATCTGTAATGTAGCTCACCTTTTCCGCAAACACTTTACGGGCCGGCATATCATCGATAACAACTTTCCCTTTATCAAATGGCAGTAGTCCTGCAATGCAGTTCATAATCGTTGTCTTCCCAATCCCGTTGACACCAATAAGAGCCGTCACTTCTCCTTTTTTTGCGTTAAATGAGATGTCATTCAACACTTGTTTCTTTCCAAATCTCTTACTTAAGTTTTGAACAGTTAACATAGTACCGCTCCTTCCTTACAATTGTTTTTTGAGATGTTCGATAACATCTTCTGCAGTTAGGTTGAGAGGCTTAATCGCTTCTGTAAAGCTTCCAATCGCCTCATCTAACATTTCATCTTTTAGTTGCTCAATCCGTTCTACATCTTCTGTCACACGACTCATGACATTATTTCCAGTCGTAATCAACCCCATGACCTCCAATTCATGAAAGGCACGTTGGACCGTATTGGGATTCACTTGCATGGTTTGTGCAAATTCACGCCGACTCGGCATCTCTTGGCCTGCTTCCATTCTGTGGGAGGCAATTTCCGCTTTGAAATAGGCGATAATTTGCTCGTAGACCGGACTTCTTTTATCAAATACGATCATTAGTAACTCCTTTCTTTGATTCCCAACCAGTGTATTAACCGGTTAATACACTTATCTTTAACTGTATTATGCGCTTAGTACACTCAAATGTCAATAGCGTTTTCAAAAATATTTTTTAGAAAATAAAAAAGACGACTCGAAATCGAGTCGTCTCAACGGTTATTGTAATTTTAATTTTACCATTTCTTGCAAGATGAGGTTCGCTAATTCCGCTGCCCCTGTATCGTTTGGATGAATCTCATCATCAAAGAGCCATTGTTTTGTATGCCCTTTGGCGTAAGTTCCCCAGTCGATTAAATGAACATTTGGATAACGTTCTGCAGCTGCTTTTAACTGCTCATTTACTTCTTTAGCCCATTTAATTTCATAACCGGCTGTGACTAAGAAGATTTCACGGTTCCCCGTTGCTTGAATCAGAGAATCGATTTGAGAAGCCGCAAAAGCCCCATTCGAACCGAGGACGAATACCACGGTTTGAGAAAGTCGACCTTGTTGCGCAAGCTTCTGAACGATTGGCGTACTGTAATACAACTGACGTCCCACTTCTCCGTCCACATAGGCATTCGGGAAGACTTCGCGAAGTTTATTCGCAGACGCTAATAACACTGAGTCTCCGACAAAGGTAATCGGCGTTTGCTTCACTTGCTGCTCCGTGTTGGCTTTCGCTTCATTACTAATCGTCGTTGTTCCTTCTGTTGTCGGTCCGGCCGTCGTCTCTTGTAAGAGCGCTTGGTTTTGACGAATCTTCTCCTCAACCTCTTGCACGGCTGAGTTTTGATTCTTCTCTTGCGCAAATCCAAGACCTGCAAGCCCGATACAGATGACATACATGAGTGAGAACACGAGTCCAAATTGCTTCATACCTTTTGGAAGATTCGATTTTCCATAAGCCGTTAAATTATACGGACTATGCGCTTGTCCAATCGGAAGAACGAAGCGGTCTCGCTCAAACAGTTGATACGTGATTTCCGCCATCACGAAAATCAATACAAATTGAATTCCTACTGATAACCACTGTTCATTAATCTCGCGTAAGAACGTTGGCGCAATCAGATGAATCGGATAGAACCATAAGTAGTATGAGAAACTTCTCTTTCCAAAGAACGTAAATCCTTTAAAGCTGAAAAGGTAATGAACCCCCACACCCTCGCGAATCGTACAAGAGAGAAGAAGCATCATCACAAACGATGAAATAAACATCATCATGTAATACACTTCTGCTTGCGTTCCGTTGAACGTTGTAAACATCCAACCTAAAGCTCCTAAACAGAGGAGGCTCAATGCGTTTGGAACAACAGAACCTGTCTCGCGCTCAGGCAGTAGTAATTTTCCTTCATGAATGTAACTAAGTAACGCCCCGAATGTGAACGAGAATAGACGCGTTGATACTAAGTAGTATACGTGCGACGGATCTTGTTCAAACCAATAGAGTGCCGCCATACCCGCTGCAGACGCGAGCGTTAAGAATGCGAGCAAGGCAAACTCCTGCATTCTGAGGAAGTTCAATTTCTTCATCAGTTTTCGAAGCAAATACCCTACGATTAATAATTGCACATAAAGGGATACATACCAGAGATGCACAAACGGACTCGGATTCGCTGATTGTACGAAATAAGATTGCTGCGAGAAAATTTGATAATCATTATTCACGAAGAATAATGCCGAAAGCGCCATGCCTCGGATATTGGATAGTAATTGCGGTGCCGCCACGAATAAAAACGCGACCGTCACGACAATCATAAAGAGCATCGGGAAGAACATTCTCTTCAAGCTTCTCACTGGAAAACGCTCTTTATAATCTTCCGCGAATGTTTTGATATTATTCCGGAACGTCAAGTAGCCTCCGACGACTAAAAATCCGTTAACGGCTAAAAATCCGCCCGGTAATAAATGTTGGAAATAATAATATGTAATAATTGCTAGTATAAAAAAACCTTTCAAGCCATCGAATGCCGCACTCCGTTTTTTCTCTTTTTGCTTGGGAGGATGTGGGTGCGTCGGCGCTTGAGAAGGTGTTGTTTGATAATTCATAGTCCCCACTGTTTTTCTCCATTCCTTAAACTCCTATTTATTATAGCTCAAAACCACTACACTTGGATACTAGGAACATTACATTTTTGTTAATTTTAAGAAAACAGTTTCCAGTTGTTTCTGAGGCGTGAACAAAGGTCCATTGTGTCTATAAAAACACAAAAAGCTAGGCAAAAATTCGCCTAGCTTTCTCACTTTTAATTTTAATTTTAGTGTTCTGAAGCACCGCTTGTAGCATCTACTGCTTGTGCTTGAGCAGGCGCTGAATGTCCGCTATCTGAAGCACCACTTGTAGCATCTGCTGCAGGAGCAGGAGCTGAGTGTCCGCTGTTTGAAGCGCCACTTGTTGCGTCAGCTGCTGGAGCAGCACCATTTGCGCTTACTAAACGTTGGCCAGTTGTTTGTAAGTACCAATCTAACCATGGTTTGAAGTCAAATACGATTTCGTTAATTCCAGCATAAGAACCATCAGGATAGTACATTGCTTGGTAGTTGTGTACGTTGATGATTTCTGGTGGAGTGTTTGGAACGATTGTACGGAAGTAATCCACGTTACCTGCACGTAAGTTCGCAATGAGGTATTCCACATTTTTGAATGTACGTGGTGGGTGAACTGTTCCTAAACGGTTACCAGATTGAGCTGGCACACGTGGAGCCAACATTTTGTTTGCTGGTTTGTTGAAGTTATAGTACAAGAATTGGTTGTTGTCATCGGCATATGTTACTTCAAATGGTAAAGCTTTTAAGAACATATCGATTTGGTCAACCGTTAATAAACCGTGGTCTAAGCGAACATAGTCGTTTCCTTGAGCAGCACCAACGATTTCACTTGCTTTTTCAACCCATTCTGGATCATCTGGATCTACACCTTGAACTGTTGTAGAAATTGGGTTTGTGCAGTCTAAATCTTCTGGCGGTGTTGGTAATGGTTTGCGTAACACTTTTACAACCTCCACATATTTCACGAAGTTTTCTAAGCATGAACGTAAGAACGCTACTGTTCCTTCGCTCTTAATGTTTCCTTCTTCGTCAAATGCTTCTTTTGCTTTTCCTAATAAGAATTCGTTCCCTGGTAATACATATGCGTTTACCCCTGGAGCGTCCAAGATTTACGTAAATGCACTTGCGCACGTGAAGTCCCTTGATCATAGTGAGAAGCTCCCATAATCATGACAGGTTTGTTTTCGAATGGGTGTAAGTTGAATGACATCCATTCTAATGTGCTCTTCAACGCAGCTGTAATTGTGTGGTTGTGTTCAGGTGTAGCGATAATCACACCATCTGCACGAATTAATTTGTTGTACATGTATTGTACTGGGAAACTCTTAGATTGATCTTCGTCTTGGTTGAACATTGGAATATCTTTAATTTCTAAGATTTCAAACTCGAATAAGTCACTGAATTTCTTTTCGATAAATTGTAATAATAAACGGTTATGCGAAAATTCCGCATTTGATCCTACGATACCAATAATTTTCATTTTCTACTGTCACTCCTTATTTTTTAGAACTGTCCCATGAGAAGTTTTTCGCTTCTTTTTCACGAGCTTCGTTTGCACGAACTAATTGTTTTGTAATTTCAATGAATAATAAGTAATCTTCGAAAATCTTTTCTAATTTTTCAGCAGTTGCTGCATCTTTTAAGTTACCTTCTTCGTCGAATGCTTGTAAGGCGTGACCTAATAAGAATTCATCACTTGGTAAAACGCGTGCTTTAATTTCTGGCGCGTTTAAGATTTGACGTAATTGACTTTGTGCACGTGAAGAACCTAATGTTCCGTAAGATGCTCCTGTAATCATGACAGGTTTGTTTAATAATGGATAGATACCATAAGATAACCATGCTAAAGCATTCATTAATACAGCTGGGCATGAGTGGTCATATTCTGGTGTACTAATGATAACTCCATCTGCTGCAGCGATTTTCTCTGCAATTGCTTGTGCTTCTTGTGGCACTACTTTTGGAGTTGGTTTGTTGAACATTGGAATGTCTTTAATTTCGACAAGTTCAATTTCCGCCTGTTCTGAAAAATGTTTTTGAATGTATTGTAATAGTTGACGGTTTGTTGATTTTTTAGAGTTTGTTCCGACTAAACCGATTAATTTAACCATTTGAGTACTTCCTTTCGAGTAATTGAATCTTTGAAGCAAGTCCTGATGTGTAGAAGATACGATCATCTTCCAAAATCAACACAGCTTCGATGTTAGGGTGTTGTTCCACTTCGAATAAGATTTCGTGTGCTTTTTTCCCAAAGAGTCTAGTCGTCCATATCTCACAATCCACGGATTGCTTCGATACAATCGTCAGACTCGCAACGTCTGTTTCGGCTGGATATCCAGTATGAGGGTCCAAATATGATGGTATTTCTTCCCATCCACTTCTAGCACCCGTTCGTAGACACCTGATGTCACAATCGACTCATCTTGAATCGGAAGAAGTGCCACATTTTCTCCACGCAGGAGTTTAGGGTTTTGAATCCCAATCCACCAATTCCCATCTTCATGATGTACAGCTGGCCCTAGTGTAAGAACATTCCCACCAAGATTAATGAGCGCAGAGGTTACTCCAAGCTCTTTTAGCTGCTCTATCACCAAGTCGGCAATATACCCTTTGGCAATACAACCAAGGTCGATTCGCATTCCTTCTTCCAACAGAAAAATCGTCTGACTCTCTTCATTCAGTTCGACTTTCGTTGCATCGGTCAGTTGCAGTTTGGCATTAATCTCTTCATCCGTTGGTACTCGTGCATCACTAAAGCCCACGCGCCATGTCTGAACAACTGGGCCAATCAAGATATTCATCCGACTTCCCGCAGCTAAACTGTTTTCCAGTCCTATTTTTACTAAATGAAAAATCTCTGGATGAACACAAACTGCATGTTTCCCCGCTGCCAAATTCACGGCCATTAGCTCTGAAGTTGGGTCATTCGCGCTAAAACGATGTTCATATCGCTTCAATTGCTCGAAAACTTCAGCCACTAAACGCTCGCCTTCTGGATGCGCAATTTTCAATTCGATGACGGTTCCCATCAATCGAATGGTACCTGTATGATACTGTTCCAAAACTGCCATTTCTCCTAAACGAATTTTGTGATAAAAGTCACAGAAACGCCTACACAAAAGCGTTTTCTACTCCTTACTTTGAATGTAACACAGCGGAAATTAAATTTCAAGGGCACAGACCCATTCTTCTAAATAAAAATATGCATAAGAAAACTATTCTCATGCATATAATCCTTATTTATTAAATTTTAATTACGGAATTGATTTGGAATAACGAATCCACAAAGGGTGATAAACACTGCCAAACTGGTTCCAATCGGAAAAATAGTTGCTGAACAAATAAGTCCGCTTAGCTTCAATAGAATATCCCACTTTACCCACCTATTACGCTGTTCCCTCAATCGTTGTAACTCGTCAGTCGGATTAACCTCAGAAACCGTTCTATAAAAACTTAATGTCGCTGTAGTGATGAGCAAAACAATGATTCCATAAAACACCTGCACGGTTGGATTATAAAAATCCATCGCAATTAGACTTGTTGCATATGGGAATAGAGAAGCAAAAAATAACATAATTACGGTCGCCCAAACTGTCTTTTGCGTAATTTTTTCAGTTCTATGAGAAAACGCATGCAGATTCACCCACATAGCCCCTAACCAGAAGAAGGACAATGCATATGCAAAAAAGTTTTCACGCAGTTCCCATAATCCTTGCCAATCAAGAGTCTTCGGTTTATCTAATTCCAATACTAAAATCGTCATAATAATGGCAATCACCGCATCAATAAATGCACTCAACCGTTCTTGCCCCATTGTTTGTCGTTCCATAAGATCACTCCTTACTACAATCACCATTTTACACTATTTCGTATCAAAAAAAGCACTACAGCCGAGGCCTGCTCCTTATGAGAAGCAATGAAATTTATTTTGATTTGTTATAAAGTTCAGGTTTCCTCGAGGGGCTACAGAAAAAGCACTTTGGATTCTATAATAACAACAACAGCGACGAGTAACCGATGCGAATTAGATTCTCTTGAAAATTTATTTTCTAGAGAATCTTTGAGGCTCGGTAGGCGTAAGACCTAGGCTTACGCCGGTACAGCTGTTGTCGTTATTATGAAGATATCCAAAGGGCTTGAATGTAGCCCCTACGGGACTCCCATTAAATCTTTTTAACAAACTCAGATTTAAGTTTCATTGCGCCGAAACCATCTATCTTACAATCGATATTATGATCGCCTTCCACGATGCGAATATTCTTCACGCGTGTACCTTGCTTAATATCTTTTGGAGCGCCTTTTACTTTCAAGTCTTTGATGACTGTTACAGTATCGCCATCTTGTAATTTATTTCCGTTAGCATCGATCGCTACTGGACCTTCTTCAACTTCTGAACCTGGTTCCCATTCATACGCACATTCCGGGCATACTAATAATACGCCATCTTCGTATGTGTATTCTGAACCACATTTAGGGCAGTTTGGTAATGACATTTTCATTCCTTCTTTCTTTAAAATTTCGTCTTAACGACGTTTACGAATCATATCTAAAGGTTTCACTGGCTCAGTTACTTTCATCTTGCAGATCATCATCGCGTGAGGAGCTGCTTCGATTTCTTCGCCATTTTCATCCCATAATTGTGTTAACTCTTCTTCGTGGTGACGCATTCCTGGTCCGTAGAACTCGATATGGTCTCCGACTTTGAAGTTATTACGTTGTTGCACGGTTGCCATTTGCGTTTCTGGATCATATTCAAGTACTTGTCCAACGAAAGCATATTGAGGAATTTGACGGCGTGGGCCAAATAATTGCTCTTCTTCAGTTGGAACTTGGTAGTAGAAACCAGTTGCTAATTCACGTTGCGCTGCTTTCCATAACTCATCAATCCATTCTTGTTTACATACATAGTTATCTGGATCTTCGCAGTATGAATCAACCGCTGCACGATAAACGTTAGAAACCGTTGAAACATAGTGAATTGATTTCATACGACCTTCAATCTTCAAGCTATCTACACCAGCTTCGATTAAGTCAGGTAAGTGTTGAATCATAGATAGGTCAACGGCACTCATAGAGAATTTCTCTTCGATGCCTTCTTCACCAGCACCAACCATATTCTTTCGCCAGCAAATGGCATATCGAATAAACCGTATTTCCAACGACAAGACTGCGCACATCCACCACGGTTAGCATCACGATGCACCATGTGGTTTGATAATACACAACGTCCTGAATAAGAAATACACATTGCTCCGTGGATAAACGCTTCGATTTCTACATCCACTTTTTCTTGCATTTCTTTAATTTCGTCCATTGATAGTTCACGCGCTAATACGACACGTTCTAATCCTTCGTCTTTCCAGAAGTTTAACGTTTCGTAGTTGGCTGCTGAAGATTGTGTTGATAAATGGATTGGTAATCCTGGCGCTTCTGAGGCACAAATATCCATTAAGGCCATGTCACTGATGATGGCTGCATCGATACCGATGTCACGAACCGTACGGAAGAATTCTCCCGCTCCTTTTTCGTCGCCTTCGTGAGTCACCATGTTAGCGGCAATATATACTTTTGCATTATGTGCATGGGCAAAATCAACGGCTTCTTTCATTTCAGCAAAGTCGAAGTTCCCTGCACGGCTACGAAGTCCGTACGCTTCCCCACCAAGGAAAACCGCGTCAGCTCCGTAAAGAATAGCTGTTTTTAATTTTTCAAGAGTACCCGCTGGAGCAAGTACTTCAGGTTTTTTCAATATCTTTCTTCCCATTTGACTCTCTCCTATTTCACATCTTCTGGATTTAATAAGTAAAATCCTGCTTCGAGGCCACGTACTTTTGGATGGTGTGCGCGCACTTGTAATTCAAGACTAGCGCTCTTCTCAGGAGTCCATGTACCTGCTTCGATTTCATTACGAGCATTCACGAATAATTTCGCAACTTCCACGAAATCTTGACCTGGAGCTAATACTCCGTCTAATTTCCATTGTGGAATGCCCATTTCTGCTAATTCTAGCAAATATGGTGCAAGAGACACGTCGTTATTCGCGAAAATATGCGTTCCGTTAATGTCTTCGTAGATTGAATAGTGAGAATCTTCATCGGCAGGTTCTGATACGAATAAACCGCGACGTTTTTCAACAGATTCTTTTTTCTCAATATAGTTAAAGTAGTTATTTAACAGTGGGCGTTTTGAATGATGGATACAAGTTGCTCCGTACACTAAAACTTCGATTGGAATTTCTACACCTGCTGCCAAGATTTTCATCTCTTCACGAGGAATTTCACGCGCAATTACCGCACCAACAGCACCACGTTTTCCCCAGAAGTTGATTTGACGACTACTTGTTACTAAAACCGCTGCATCATAACGGTAAGGAATTGAGTACTCAGGGTTCTTCATAATCTGAACCACACCTGGATCTCCTACCGCGATGTTATCAACACCGATTTCCTTTAAAAATGTTAAATACTCAGGCACAAGCGCAATTCCTTCATTATGGAAATCGCGTTTACAGCAACGCTTGCTTTCTTTCCATATTGGTGCGCCAATTCCGTTAATTCTTTTTGTTCCTCACGTGTAAACGACATTGGAAGGCGAAGTCCGAATTGGTCTTCCCCAAAATAGATCGTGTCCACGCCCGCTTCAAGCAAGTCTTTTGCTTGTTGGATGGATTCAACTGTTGCAATCAGCTCTATCATCCAAAGGCCCCCTTTACTTTCTTAAAAATTCGTACTTTTCTAGAGTACCACAAAAAATTGGATGGTGCTATGATTTTGGGGCCTTGTAAGCCTCCATACATCAAAATGGTCTGAACAACTTATTGAACACTCCTTTAAGCTTTATTTGTATTTTCTCATAAAATTTTATTTCTTACTATTCATAATGCTAGTACTAAAACCCCCACTTCTTTAGGAGCATTATTAAAGCAAATGTTTTTGAAACAAAAATCACAAATTATGTTATTATCATTACATTTATGATATTATACAATTGTAGGTTAAATAAGGGAGGATTTATACAATGGGTTTATTTGACAATGCAGAACTAAAAGAAGCCAAACGAAATTATAAGAAGAAATGAAGCAATTAGCTTCCAAAATGAAAGCTAACGGAAATATTCCAGGAATTGCCAAATGGGATGATAGTTTACAAGTAATTTCTATTGGTCCAATAGGATTCAGTACTATTGTAAAATATAACACTATAAAAGAAATAGAAATCATCGAAGATATTAAACAAATTTCTTCAACTAAAGTAAAAGGTAAAGAGAAACGCAAGGGTACATTTACACGAGCAGCTGTAGGCACACTTCTAATGCCAGGAATTGGAACCTTAGCAGGTGCATTGACTGCAAAGAAAGAATCTTCTGGTGAAAAAGAAACTACAACCAGTCAGCAGATTACTAAGACCATAAGATTAACTAGGGATGACCCCTTTAAGTCAGTATTAACATTTCCCTACAATAGCGAATTAGAGTATAAGCTTCAGGATATTTTAAATCGTAACTCCACGTCGTCTATACAAAAAAAAGAGAACACTGAACTTGAAACATCGTCTCCAACCAATTCGTCTATCGCAGATGAATTGAGAAAATTAAAAGGTTTACTCGATGATGGAGTTTTAACAGAAGAAGAGTTTAAAATACAAAAGGAACGACTATTACAATAAAAAAATAGCAATCTATCAAATTTGATAGATTGCTATTTTTCTTAAGTTTCTAATTGAATGCCAAATCCTTCTGGTAAAGCGGTAAATACTGCAATTTCAGATGGAAGTAAGCGCCCGATGACATTTTGTCGAACGTCTTGTGGCAACTCAACTTTAGCAATTTCGATTTCACCTTGGTAACGACCATACTGGCTATTTGCTTGATTGATTTCTCCAACGGTGCGGGTTGTTGTAGAAACCTCTCCGCCAAGTAAGGCCCAGCCGCGAGTACCGAGTACGCGGTATACAAAATCACTGGCATCGATACGGTCACGAAGCACTTTACCGGTTAATTCCACAGGCGCTTCTGCCTTCAACGACACGAACCCTTCTTGGAATTCCTTCATGACTTTTTGAGTGGAGGCGTTAATAAATGTGTCTCCTACTAAAATCATATCGGTGTGCGCCTTAATGAGTTCGCAAATCGCCAATCGCGTATCTAGCGTGCGATGCGTCTCCACTGTTGGCAAACCTTCATGAAGAGGACCTCTTAAAGGTTCATCTCCTGGAATAAACGCAAGCACTTTTACGCCAAGTGCATGCAATTTTTGATTAATCGTCGTGAATTTCTCAAGAGAAATCCCTGAATACACTTTTGGATAATAGTTATGACAGGCAATAATCTTTTTAGAAAATCCGAGTCGTTCCAATAATTGATATTCACGATTTGTAAACGTCGACGCATTCACAACAAGCGTAAATGCCTTGCCGCAGCGTTCAATAAACGCTTCGTCTCCAAACTCGTCCAGACGTAAGTACGATAGCCCTGCGTTTTTCAAGGCCGCAATATTTTCTTTGGTAAGATCTTTATGGGCGATATCTGGAATTAAATCTACTTCATATGAGCGAGCAAGCTCCACAAGACGATGCCATATCCGAGATTTCTAGCGGATGTTCTGGTAACTGAAAAGAAGTGAAAGCCACGGTTTGACGCGCGGCTTTCATTTCTTCTAATACTTGTGTAACGACTTGTTCACCAAGATTGATATAGATGGAGCGCCCAAAAGAAATGTTTGCTCTATTTGTTTCCATATACTTCGTTAATACGATCTTCATCTACACCGAAGAACCATGTAATGACAAATCCACCGATGTAAGCTCCGACCATTGCAGTTAAGAAGAGTACTTGAGTTCCTGGTACCATGATTAAAGCACCGAATAACCCAGAAACACCTTGAGATACAGTACCTAAGTGGAATAGAACTGCTAACATACCACCGAAACCAGATCCTAAGCAGGCTGTTAAGAATGGTCTACCTAAAGGAAGTGTTACAGCGTACATCATTGGTTCCCCGATACCTAAGATACCAACTGGTAATGAGTCTCTTGTTAATTGTTTTAATTTTTTGTTCTTAGTCTTCAAGTATAATGCTAAACCTGCACCCACTTGTCCACCACCGGCCATCATTAAGATTGGTAATAGGTAGTTGATCCCTTGAGTTGGTCCTTCTGGATTGTTTAATAGGACGTGGATTGGAGTTAACGCTTGGTGTAACCCAACAGATACGATTGGTAAGAATCCAGCCGCTAAGATATATCCTCCGAAGATTCCTAATTGTTCATATACGAAGTTTAATACTGTGTAAATTCCTTGAGTTAACGCAGCCCCAGCAGGTTGAATGATTAATACTGATAAGAATGCACCAACGATTAATGTTAATAATGGTGTTAAGAATGTCTTCAACATGGTTGGGATTACTTTATCAATAGCGCGTTCTAAGTAAGCTACGACAATCCCCATCATTAATGCGGCTAATAGACCACCAGCACCTGGGTTGAATGGTTTATCCGTAAATGGCATCAACACTTGACCAGCATCTGTTTTTAAAAGAAGTGGCATTGTTGTAACGCCAAGTGACATACTTCCTGCGATTGCCCCAAGAATAGGAGTTCCTTTGAACTCACGAGCAGCATTGTAACCTACATATAAAGGTAAGAAGGTGAATAGCCCCCAACCCATTGTACGGATGGCTTGGTACCACCATTCAAAGTTATATGCATTTTGTGTTGTTACGTTAATAACGTTTGAAATACCGTTAATTAAACCAGCTGCGATAATCCCTGGTAATAATGGTACGAAAATGTTAGCAATATGTTCCAAGAAGCGTTGAACTGGCCCATTATGTTTTGCTTTATTTTCTTTTTTGTTTTCTTTTGCTAAATCAGCTGCGTCTACTTCATCTACGCTACCTAATTCAATTCCAGTTAATTCTGCAAATTCGCGACCTACTTCAGTCACTTTACCAGGTCCTAAAACGATTTGAACCCCTTGTTCACGTTCTACAACTCCTAATACTGAATCCACGTCTTTTAATCCAGCGACATCCACTTTAGATGTATCCGCTACAGTCAGACGTAAGCGAGTCATACATGTAGCGTTGCTGACCACATTTTCCTTTTGTCCGACTTTATTTAAAATTTCATTTGCTACTTTCTTTGCATCCATTTTATTAAGCCTCCTTATTTTTCATTGCCTTGACAATATTCATCTGATTTGCCTGAAGCAGTTGTTCTGCTTCTTTTGCCGAAATATGATGTATTTGAGAGATAATAGCGACTTTTAAATCAAAAATCATTGTCCTCAAGAACACGTCTTGCATCTTCAGGAGAAAGATTTGTGATTTTAGAGAGGATATTGGTTGCCCGCTGTTTCAACTTTTAGGTTCGTTGGTTGAACATCGACCATATATCCTTTGAAAATTTTTTTCCTACTTGAATCATTGCAGTCGTTGTAATCATATTGAGAATGATTTTTTTGAGCCGTCCCTGCTTTCATTCGCGTAGATCCGGTAACCACTTCTGGTCCAGTAATCGCTTCGATACCAACCGAAGCAATGTTAGAAATTAAAGCATCTGGAGAATTGGAAATCGCACCTGTGAAACAGCCAACCTCATTGGCATAGGCAAGTCCTGCTGCAACATAAGGTGTGCGTCCACTCGCGCTAATTCCGACGACTACATCCTCTTTGACAAGATCCAAGTCTCTTAACTGTGCCTCGGCTAAGGTTTCATCGTCTTCGGCACCTTCTATAGCGTTACGAAGAGCATAATCTCCACCCGCAATCAGTCCCACTACCATCTCCGGTGATACACCGAATGTTGGTGGGCATTCGCTTGCGTCCAGAACACCAAGTCGACCAGAAGTCCCCGCGCCCAGATAAATCAATCGGCCTCCTTTCTCGAATGCTTGTACAACACCTGCTGTCACTTTTTCAATTTCTGGAATGCACTGTTCAATCGCATCAGTGATTTTTCTGTTTTCGTCATTCATATAACGTAAAATCTCACGAATCGACTGCGTTTCAATATCCTTACTTCTGTCATTGACTTGCTCTGTCATCAATTTTGAAATGTCATCCATTTTCTCCACCTCCTCTTAAAAATTCCACTAAAATTCATAATGAAATCGTTTTTCTTAAACATATTATACAGCGTTGTAAATTTTATTTCAATACTGTATAATGAAATCGGAAACAATATTTCTCGAAAAAGGTAGGGATTCCATGAAAAAGTTTTTAACAGCAACAGATAAAAAAATTGAAGAATTCATCTCAAAGCATTCAGATATCGTACTTTCTTCAAGCATTCATGTATTGGCAGATGAAATTGGGGTTTCGTCTTCTTCTATTAGTAAATATATTAAAAAAATCGGGTTCCGTTCTTATTCACGTTTCAAAGTGAATTTGGCGCAACAAAATTCACAATCCATCGACGAACAAATCGACAAGGATGACTCAATTAAAACGATTCAATCTAAATTAATTAAGACGGTTAGTCGTTCCTATGAGATGACGATTGAACTAATCGACGACGACACACTCGACCGCGTGATCGACTTACTCAAAAACGCGAATAAAATCTACACTTTTGGGGTCGGCGCTTCAGGTCTAGTCTGCAGCGATATTTACTTTAAACTTAGCCGTATCGGTAAAAATATCGTGTATCACACAGACTCACACATCCAACTCGCAAGCCTTAGCAACGCTACAGAAAATGACTTAGTGATTGGTGTTAGCTACTCTGCGAACACAAGAGAAGTCAATGCAGCCTTTGAAATTGCTAAGCAACGCGGCATCCCAACCGTATCGATTACTGGACAAGGCAACGGCAATCTAGACGCTCTCAGCACCTATTGCCTTAAAGTTCCTCGCCATGAAAAATCGATTCGTTCTGCAGCAATTACCAGTCGTAACGACTCTCTTTTCTTAGTCGACTTACTCTACTTAGGTCTTCTTCAAAAAGACGAAAGCCGTGCTAACGACATTCTAGAAAGCAGCTACAAGTTGACGCATCAGTTGAGAAAATAAAAACATAACCACAAAAAAACTCGAAGCAAATTCTGCTTCGAGTTTTATTTCTTCATCATTTGTTTAACAAACTCCAACTGGTCTGCGTTGCACTCTTGCCCCACTTTATTTTTCAGATTCAAATGGAATACATGCCCTTGAGGTTTCTTTTTCCCTCCATATTCCTTAAAGACGACTTCCACACCCTTCTTCTCTAACATTTCCTTCAAGCGATACGAATGCTTCCGTAAGAAGTCTCCCTTACTCGTTGTTAGATGGACCGGTGGAAAGTCCGAAGTGATAAATTGTGAAGGGCTCATTTGCTTCACGGCGTCAACGGTCGGTTTCTCTCCTAGTAAATCCGTAAGAAACGGCGTCAACGCGCGTCCTTGTTTCTTCCATTCCACTTCCATATCGAACACGCCACAGTTTAACAGTAAGCCTTTTGGAATAAATCTTTCATCTACTTTAATTCCCGGAAAACTGTTCGCATAAGCTTCGTTCAACTGAACAGCCGCATACGCCGTTGCTAAATGCGCTCCTGCAGAATCCCCCACAAAGAACAGATTCGAGATATCCAAGCCGTATTCTTCTGCATGGTCTACAACCCACTCCACCATAGCCCCGACATCTTCTAAAGGAGCTGGAAAGTGTGCTTTGGCGCAAGTCGGTAGCTAGCATTCACCACCGCAAATCCTTGAGAGGCTAAATACATACAATACGGAGCGTATACCTTCTTATCTCCGTAAACCCAAGCGCCGCCGTGAATATTAAGCAACACTGGCAATTTGCCTTCCGCATCTTTTGGACGATAGAGATCCAGCAGATGCCACTTGTCGCAGGATCCGTAAGATACATTTTCAACAGTCTCCACATTTGTAGGCGGGACCCAACCCAAGTCTCGTTTTAAATCCCCGATGGTAAATAACGTACGGACAATATGACTCGTAAGTGACATTGCTAAACCTCCTTTCCTGTTAACGTTACTCATTTCTTTCTAAAAATGGTGTTACTAATTCCATCCACTCCAAGGGAAGATAAGTCGATAAATATCCGTGATTATATCCCTTTGCTTCATACAGCGTGCAATTAGGATGCATTTGTTGAAATAGTTTTGCCGATTCCTTCACGCACTTCATTTCTTTTTCTCCATAAATATAGAGGACCTCTGCTGAACTATTTGAAATCGCTGGTTTCAATTGATAACTGGCCATATAGGTGTTATAGATCGTTACTAATGTTTTCAATGGCAACCGTGGCATATCTTCCAAATAGTAGTTTTCTAATTCTTCCGGATAAGCCATCTTTGGATACAGCTTTCTCATGAGTTTTAATTGCATTTTACATGCAGCCTTACCGAACATCAACTTCCCAAAACCTTTTACAAACAAGATACTCATTTTCGCTAGTTTAGGTTGTGGAATGCAGAGGCTTCCATCAATAATGGCTTTGTCAGCTATCTGAGAATCTAACGAAAGTAACTCCATGACAATTTGCCCCCCAAGAGATACGCCGCCAATAGCAAATACATGCCCATCGCATTGGTCTTTTATATACTCCAAAATCTCTTGTGCAGATTGCTCCGTGGATACATACTCCTTTTGATACTCCTCACCATGACCATCTAGCACTGGTAAAATTACATGGTATTTATCTGACAGAAGACGCGCTTGTCTCAAATAATTCCACCACGAATTCCCTCCACCATGAATCAATATGATATGAGGATTATGATTATCTCCAAATTCATGAAATCTCATCAAAAAGCTCCCTTTCCACTACCAAATCTCTTTTATTCTACACAAAAAAGGCCGGACTGGATAGTCCGACCTTGAAAAAGTGTCATTAAAAATTATTTTAATGTTACTGAAGCGCCAACTTCTTCTAATTGAGCTTTTAATGCTTCAGCTTCTTCTTTAGCTACGCCTTCTTTTAATACGCCAGGAGCGCCATCAACTAATGCTTTAGCTTCTTTTAATCCTAATCCAGTTGCTTCACGAACAACTTTGATTACTTTAATTTTTTGGTCTCCAGCAGAAGTTAATTCTACAGTGAAGTCAGATTTTTCTTCTGCAGCTTCACCAGCGCCACCTGCTACTACAGCTACAGGAGCTGCTGCTGTTACGCCAAATTCTTCTTCGATAGCTTTTACTAAGTCGTTTAATTCTAATACAGTTGCTTCTTTAATGTCAGCAATGATTTGTTCAATGTTTAATGCCATTTTTAATTTCCTCCATTTTTTGGTTGTTTTAATAATTTTTGTTTTGTGTTTTTAAAGTTAGCTAGCTAGCTTTATTAAGCTGCTGCGCCATCTTTTTGATCTGCAACGGCTTTGATTGCCAATGCAGTGTTGCGAACTGGTGCTTGTAATACTGATAATAGCATTGAAAGTAACCCTTCGCGGCTTGGTAATTTTGCAAGAGCTTCGATTTCTTCTTTTGAAGAAACTTTACCCTCAACAACACCCGCTTTGATTTCTAAAGCTTCAACTTTTTTAGCAAAGTCAGCTAAGATTTTAGCAGGAGCCACTACATCATCGTTACTGAAAGCTACAGCTGATGGTCCTTTGAAAATGTCATCCATTCCTTCTAAACCAGCTTCTTTAGCTGCACGAGTTAAAATGCTGTTTTTAACAACTGCAAATTGTACTCCTGCTTTACGTAATTCTGCACGTAGATTTGTTGCTTCTTCTACAGTAATTCCTAAATAGTCAACAACAACAACTGATGATGCGTTTTTGAACTGTTCAGCAACTTCTGTAACTAGTTGCGCTTTTTTAGCAATGATTGCTTCACTCATCTTCGTTTTTCACCTCCTGAAATTTAGGTAGGGCATAAAAAAAACTCTATACCCACAAAGACATAGAGAAATAAGATCAACTTGTTCTCCCTCGGTAGGATATTAAGGCCTAGGCCCCCTACTGTCTTCGGTCGCATTCAACTTTTATTAGTTTACATGATTGACTTTCTTCTGTCAAGAAAGAACTCAATTCTATCTCAAAAGTTTACATTTTATCTTTTTTGCTATTTTTATGATAAAATCTTGATAAGAAAGGAGCATGTACTATGATTCATATTAGACCCGTATCCGATTTACGTAATAAGTTCCCTGAAATTGAAGAGATTGTCTTAAACAAAAATGTTCCGGTATTTCTAACTAAAAACGGTCATGGCTCAATGGTCGTCCTCAGTGTAGAACAGTATACTACCCTGATGGAGTCTGTTGAGAGAGAACTTGACGTTGCTGACAGAATTGCCGAAACTGACGAGACCCGTTACACGCATTCTGAAGTGTTCGATCAAATCAGAGGAAAAATCAATGGAAAATAGTGAGTATCAACTATATTCCGATAACATTAATTCCCTTCTCCAATTAATCTTCCAACTTCCTGCGTATACCCACCACCTGAATACTCAATTTTACCCGTACGACTATCCTTCTGTAACGTATAATAAACTACTAACTTTTCATCAGAGTTCAAAAAAATACGAAACATAATTCCTCCCATTGGATTATGTCTAATCGACTCTTCGTCAATTTGATATGAATAAATACTATTGCCTTCCTTAAGAGCACCTTCGTGAATATCATTTAAATCCTCTTCGATGATGGCTTTCACCTCTTCACTCTTAACAATTCGTACCATTTCATTATATTCCGCTTGTTGCTTTAATTGATATCCTCCTATTATTAATCCTATTACAGCCAAAACACTAACGATTCCAATACACGTTCTTTTTAACAGTTTACCCATATTTCAAATTCCCTTTTCATCTTAAATTTAATAATACAACTCTCGATGTATTTTCTTAGATTGTAATATATCTTCCTCAACTAATCTATTTATTTTAGAAAACAAAAAAGCCAAGCACGAGGCTTGGCTTTTTATCATTTCATTTTAAATTATAGAGAAGCTACGTCTACTTTAACCCCAGGGCCGAAAGTAGTTGTCACAGCAACGTTACGTACGTATTGACCTTTAACTGTAGCAGGTTTGATACGTAATAATGTTTCGTGAATTGTTTTGAAGTTTTCTACTAATTTTTCATCTGAGAATGAAACTTTACCGATTGGAACGTGGATGTTACCAGCTTTGTCAACACGGTAAGTAACTTTACCAGCTTTGATTTCTTCAACAGCTTTAGTTACGTCCATTGTAACAGTACCTGTTTTAGGGTTTGGCATTAAGCCTTTAGGTCCTAATACACGACCTAAACGACCAACTTCACCCATCATGTCAGGTGTTGCAACGATAACGTCGAACTCAAACCATCCGCCTTGGATTTTTTGAGCTAATTCGCTGTCACCAACGTAGTCCGCACCAGCTGCTTCAGCTTCTTTAGCTTTTTCACCTTTTGCGAATACTAATACGCGTTGAGTTTTACCTGTTCCGTTTGGAAGCACAACTGCTCCACGTAATTGTTGGTCAGCTTTCTTTGGATCTAAACCTAAACGGTATGCAACTTCTACAGATGCATCAAATTTAGCGAAATCTGTTTCTTTTGCTAATGCGATAGCTTCTTCAACTGAGTAAGCTTTAGAAGAATCGATTTTTTTAGCGGCTTCTAAATATTTTTTGCTTTTCTTTGCCATTGTATAATTTCCTCCTATTGTGTGGTTTTAACGGTTTTACCTCCCACAAAGTCCATGAGTGAAACACTCGTGCTAGGGACTTTTGGAAGCTGCATTTGTTTTTAGCCTTCTACTACAAATCCCATTGAACGGGCTGTACCTTCGACCATGCGCATAGCAGCTTCTACGTCTGCTGCATTTAAGTCAGGTGCTTTTAATTCAGCAATTTCTCTAACTTGATCACGAGTTACAGTAGCAACTTTTTTCTTGTTTGGTTCGCCTGAACCTTTTTCTACTTTAGCAGCTTTCTTTAATAATACTGCTGCTGGTGGTGTTTTACAGATGAAGTCGAATGAACGGTCTTCATAAACTGAAATCACAACCGGAATGATTAAACCTGCTTGGTCAGCTGTACGAGCATTGAATTCTTTACAGAATCCCATGATGTTCACTTGTGCTTGACCTAAAGCTGGACCTACTGGTGGAGCTGGAGTTGCTTTACCTGCAGGAATTTGTAATTTAACTAGTTTTACAACTTTTTTAGCCACGAGACATTACCTCCTTGATTGTTTCGTGCGTGGTTTAATGGAGATGAAGATTTCTCCTCCCACGGTGTTCCGACATGTGCATTTTCATGCACTTTGGTATTATATCAAAACTTAATTTGCAATGCAATCTTTATAGTATATTCTTTTTTAGAAAAACTTCGTTTTTTCTTACAAGCCTTTTGGAACGGTTGCGGTTACTTCATAGCCACGGTAATGGGGCACCGGATTGAGCCTGTCGTCTCAATTCCTACCAAGCTTCAAACTGACTCTACGGGTTTCACCCTAGAGTCAGTAATTCACATTGGTTGCTATCCCCCATTACTGTTGCTATAGAACCGCAACGTTCTTCAGGCTTGTAAGAAAATGGGATTTTTTTGCAAAAAAGCGAACTGCTAGAAATCGCGTTGCAATGGGGTTTGTGCCAAGACAAGAAAATGACATCTCGGTGCCTCTAACGGCCTCCCGTGCCGCGAAAATGGCATAAGGACGGGGTTTGTGCAGGGAGTTTGAGGTGCTTACAAAAGCTGCCCGAAATTCACTTATAAGTGAATTTCGGGCAGTTGTGCTAGTTGTTAAATTCAATAAAGAAAACTTTGAGATAATCGCTTAGCGGTGTGGCTACTGGGACTGCAAAATCGCTTGGCAAGCCTTTTTTCAAGACAATGCGGAACTTGCGATTGCCTTCTGCTTCACGGATCCCTTTCTCAATCATTTGTTGAAATTGCGATTCGCTCACATTCGCAGCATTCGTGGATAACACGAGTGTTCCTTTTGGTGCGACTAATGGTGTGATTTGCGCTATAAGTTTTCCGTAGTCTTTGGCCACAGAGAATGTTCTCTTTTTCGTGCGGGCAAAACTTGGTGGATCCACCACAACTGTATCAAACTTCAACTGTTTCTTCACGGCGTATTTGAAATAATCAAACACGTCCATCACATAGATTTGTTGCGTTTCTGGGTCGATTCCATTCACTGCAAATTGCTCTTTCGTCTTCTCAAGACTGCGGTTGGCAACGTCCACGCTGGTCGTTTTTGTAGCGCCACCCATCGCTGCAGCTACAGAAAAGGCACCTGTATAACTGAAGGTGTTTAATACCGTACGTCCTGCACTGTAACGCTGGCGAATCGTTTCGCGCACTTCGCGTTGGTCTAGGAAGATACCCGTCATCAATCCTTCATTCATATAGGTCGCGTATTTAACACCATTCTCCAATACGATTATTGGTTCTGGTGCTTCTATCCCGCCGACAAATTGGCTTTCTGGCAAGTCCGCTTCATTCTTGAAACGAATTTTTTCGTAGACCCCTTTGACACCTTCAAACGAAGCAAGTGCCTGCGTCAAAATCAGGTCGCGGTAATGATAGACGCCCTCGCTATACCAAGAAACAACGATAAAACCGTCATACCAATCGATTGTCACGCCTCCAAAGCCGTCGCCCTCCCCATTGAAGAGACGGAAAGTCGTCGTATCGTCAGAATGTAAGAGTGCACGGCGGTTTTCGAAGGCCATCTTGAAGATGCCGCTAAAGAACGCATCATCCAACGCTTCGTCTTCCTCTCGGCTATACACCCACGCAACTCCCTTATTTTGGAATCCAACATAGGCCATCCCTAGGAAGCGACGTTGTTGGTCAACAACTTTCACCACTTCGCCTTCATCTGCGCGAAGTTCTTGCGCTAGGTCCATCTGACTGATCAGTGGACTTCCTTTTTTAATCAATCCCGCTGCTTTTTGTTTCACGATGATTGTTCCCATAGATTATTTTCCCCTCCATTTCATAATGGCACGATACAGTAGGAATCCAAGCCAACTTCCAAGAACATTACAAAGAATGTCGTCGATATGGCTGACTCCTGTGTAAAAGATAAATTGAAAGAACTCGATGGCAAAAGAGGTCCAGAACCCGTACCAGAGTGAACGAGAGTTTCCTTTTTCTTTTCCATAGAGCAAACCGCAGAAAAATCCAAGTGGCATAAACCACACGATATTTCCTACTACATTATAATACGCTGCAAAGACCGAACCTTGCATAAATAATTTAATACTATCGACAAACGGCACCCACATAATATCCGAGAGCGGATGCGAGACAATCTGTAGCGTAAACGTCTCGTTCGTGCTTCTGAAAATCGTGAGCTGCGCGAGCAATATAATATAGAAGATAAATAAATTTCGGTAGACCTCCCACTTCCAGACGATTTCGCCTTTTTTCCGTGAGAATAAATAAATAGACCAAACGATCAGCCATCCGAGAAACAGGATGATTGCGTGGTCTACACTGAAAATAAACAAACGAACAAGTGGAAGGTGATTCACTCGCCCATCAAATAATCGGACTAGCCATTGATAGAATGGGCCAAGTAAATACATGTTCTTCCTCCTTGTTCGTTCTCCTTAAATTACAATTCACTTTCGCCAGGGAATACGACTCTAAACGTTGTACCCTTGCCGACTTCACTCTTCACAGAGATTTTACCGCGGTGACTATCCACAAGCGACTTCACAATCGCAAGGCCAAGGCCGCTTTCTCCGTACTTCGTGCTCTTTCTTGAAACGTCTGCTTTGTAGAAACGTTCCCAGATTTCTTTGATTTCGCTCTCGTCAATTCCGATACCCGTATCAGAAATCTCAACAATCGCTTTTTTACCTTCGTTCCATGCCTTCACTAGGATTTCTCCATTATCCGTAAATTGGTTGGCATTCTTCGTGATGTTTACCAAGATTTGGACAAAACGGTCATAGTCGGCATAAACGCTGAAGTCTGTATCGCATTCATAGCGCAAAGTATTATTTTTTACTTTCGCTAGTTCGCGAATTTGTTCTACAACGGTCTGGATGGCTCCAATCGCTGCAAAACGGTGTTGCACTAATACAATCTGGTTCGAACGAATCTTCTCGTAGTCGAGGTTTTCGTTAACCAAGCGAATCAATCGTTGTGTTTCACTAGAAATCAGTTCTAGCGAACGTCCACGACGAGACTCTGGCACCATATTGTATTTCAAGCCATCGAGCAATCCATTCATGGTTGTCAATGGTGTACGCATTTCGTGCGCCACGTCCATCATAAATTGGCGGCGGACATTTTCTTGTCGCTCAACCTCTCTTTCAGACTCGCGGAGCGAATGCGCCATGTTGTTAAAGTCTTTCATTAAGTCGTCAAACTCGTCTCGGCTTTCGACAGGAAGTTTAACATCGAAGTCCCCTTCCGAAATCTTATGAGTCGCCTTACGCAACTTGTTGATACGACGTGTTTGATAGTTTGCAAATACAAAACTCATCATAATTCCAATGATAATCGCAGCGCCAAACGCAATAAACATCGAATTACGAAGTTCGCGTACTTCGGTTTGAATACGACTCATCGGACTGGCTAAAGCCACATATCCTTTATACTGTCCATTTTTAATAATGGGATAGTATACCGTGATTAAGTTATCTACGGCTTCTCCGGTAAAGTTCATTTGAACTTCTTTCAAGTTAATCGCAGCACCATTTTTTAAGTGGTTTAATTCATCCTCTGTCAGTGCAGAGTTTGTATCTAAACTTCTAGAAGGATATGTCATCTCGTTGTTTTCATCAAACATCGCTATACTGACATTTTCCTCGCGTAAAATGGTCCCCAACTTGTAAATATCCGCATCGCTCATATCAGTCGCAATTAATCCTTTGGCGTACGACTGCAATTGCTGAGACCGCTGTGTATACACATTATTACTCATTACGTTGTAGAAAAGAATTCCACAGGCAGCAATCGTCAACAGCACAACGGATACGAACCCGAAGAGTTGCTGATAAAAGTATTTCATGGATTACAACTCGCTATCGTCAAATTTATACCCTACGCCCCAAACCGTATGAATTACGTGAGGACCAACAGCCTCGATTTTTTGGCGAAGTTTCTTGATGTGAGCGTCAACGGTACGTTCATCACCATAGAATGGATCTTCCCAGATTTTCGTTAATAAGTGTTCACGAGTGAATACTTGGCGTTGGTGTTTCGCCATAACCATTAATAAGTCAAATTCTTTTGGTGTTAAGTTTTCGATTTGTTTACCATCGATAAATGCTTCGTGTGTTTTCGTATTGATTTTCACGTGATCTGTTTCAACATCGAATTCTGAAGCAAATGTGTTGTCTGCAACAGTAGCGCGTTGTGTACGACGTAATAATGCTTTAATACGAGCCATGATTGTTACGGCACTGAATGGTTTTGCAACGTAGTCATCCGCACCAATTTCAAGCCCGATGACTTGGTCACTTTCTGAATCGCGTGCTGTAAGCATTACGATTGGAACGTTTTGATTCACTTGGCGGATTTGACGGCAAATTTGCATTCCGTCCATACTTGGTAAGTTCACATCTAAGATGACAACGCCCCATTTATTTTGGTTTTCTAAGAACGCATCAAGACCTTCTTTACCATCGTGATAGAAGCTTGCCTTCCAACCTTCGTTTTCAAAAAACATCTCCATCATTTCGCAAACTGCTTCTGTATCTTCAATCATTAAGATATGCATGACATACACTCCTTTTTATAGCTAAATTATAATTATTATAAGTTTTCTTCACAGATTGTACACTATTAATATGAAATCACACACGACAATTTATGAAGAAAGTGTGAAGTTGCGTATTTGAAATGCGCTAATTCACTATTTTTTCTTTTTTGCACTGCCTCCTAAGCTAAAGCGCAAATGATTCAACAGTGCCATTTGTGCGTCACTCCAGGGATTTCGACGCGTACTTCCTTTATGATGGAAAGTTCGTGCCATCTCCGTTTGTTTATCCCTACTACTTTCTAATTCCTTATAAAAATCTCTAGCTGATTTACGCAGGGCTCCTTTTTGGAAAATGAGCCACTGCTCGGCCAAGTCACTGGTTGCTACAGATACTTGAACAAGACGCATATTCATTTCTGATACGGTACGCTCAATATAACTATCCGCCGTCTCCCCTTCAGCCGTAAAAATCACTTTCACTTCGGCTTCGTCAAATGACTGGGTAATTCCTGGTACGAACTGCGCATCAAAGACAATCCAGACTTCGATATTTTCAAACTTTTGAAAATTCGAGCAACGTTGGATGAGTAAATCCCTCGCGCTCTCTAAGTCATCTTGCTTCTTCAATGCCACTAGTTCTGGCCAAGCACCAATCATATTATAGCCATCCACAATGTACAGTTGCTTTCAATCTGCATCCCCCGTTTCCTATAACGAACGGTTACGGAAGACTTCGTACATCATTAAGGCACTTGCCACGCTCGCGTTCAGACTTTGGACATGTCCGACCATCGGAATGGTCACCATTTCGTCCACACTTTCCTTCACGATACGAGACACGCCTTTTCCTTCGTTCCCCATCACGATTGCAAGAGGGCCGCTAGTATTCCATTTGCGGTAGTCGGTTCCGTTCATGTCGGTTCCAAATACCCACACGCCTCGAGCCTTCAATTGTTCAATTGTCTGTGTTAAATTCGTCACGCGAACAACCGGCACATGCTCGATGGCTCCAGTTGAGGCTTTCGCAACGGTCGCTGTCAGTGAAGCGGAACGGCGTTTTGGAATAATAATTCCGTGAACGCCTGTTGCGTCAGCTGTTCGTAAAATACTTCCTAAGTTATGCGGATCTTCCACTCCATCTAAGATAACGATAAATGGATCCTCGCCTTTTTCTTCGGCTTTCTTAAAGACATCTTCTAAGTCGGCATATTCATACGCCGCAATTGAAGCAACTAGTCCTTGGTGAACGGCATTGCCAACAAGATCTTCAATCTTTGTCTTTGGAACGGTTTGAACTTGAATGCCTTTTTCACGCGCAAGTTCGATGACTTTTGCGGCATCTCGTCCAGAAGTTCCTTCTTGAATAAAGACGCGGTTCACGCGGTCTGGCGTCTGCAACGCTTCGACCACTGCATGACGACCAAATACGAAGTCCACCACTTCCTGAGCTTCCGTACGTTCTACATGTTCACGAGCTGGGCGCTGTCTCTTCTCTGTGCGCTCAGAACGCCCACGGTCTGAACGATTTCCGTTTCTTGATTTTTTCTTTGGTGCATATTCATTTCGTGCCATATTGCTATTCACCTTCCACTTGTTGTAAGCACCAATTAATGAGTTCTTCTAGTCGGGCTTGTTGACCTGATAAATATAAGTACCCCATTAATGCTTCAAAACCAGTCGCAATACGGTACGTTCCTACGTCTGCATTTTTGGCAACCGTATGACTCTTACTATTGCGTCCTCGTTTATATATTTCTAATTCTTCTTCCGTTAAGAAGTTTCTTGTTCCAGCATTTGTTGCATCAAGCGTGCTTGTGCCTTTGCCGAAACAAACTTCGTTGCGGTCGCGTGCAATTGATTTGGCTTTGTTAGGCCTTTTTGCATCACGTGATTTCTGACATACACTTCATAAATCCCGTCACCCATATAGGCCAAGGCCAAACCGTTTAGCAGCTTCCAGTTTTTTTCTGTCATGCTTCTCTTCTCCATCGTGTTCCTTGTGGAGTGTCTTCTAATACAATCCCTTGTTCTTTTAGTAAATCACGAATCTCGTCGCTGCGAGCAAAGTTTTTCGCCTTACGCGCTTCAAGACGTTCGTCGATTAACGCTTGAACAGCTTCATCGAGCAGTGCTTCTTGTTTTTCAACTATACCGAAGATTCCAAATAGAACCGTTGCTTTTTCAAGGAGTGCTTCTAGTACTGCTTTTGAAACGACTTCTTGTTCTAAGTACACATTCCATTCTTTCAACCATTGATATAACACCGTCATACCGTTGGCCGCATTGAAGTCATCATCCATTTCTTTTTGGAATTCTGCTTCAATCGCTGCAAATTTCGCTAAGCGTTCTGCATCTTCTGGCAATGTATCTACGGCTGTTTCTAAGCGATAGCGTGCATTCTTGAAGGTCGTTTGTACTTTTTCAAGGTTCACGGCAGCTTCTTGAAGAGCCGCTTCACTAAATTTCAACGGACGGCGGTAATGCGCGCTTGCTAAGAAGAAACGAAGTACTTGTGGGTCAAGTTGTTGGATTAAGTCGTGAACAAGCACGAAGTTTCCAAGTGATTTACTCATTTTCTCTTCGCCCATCGTTACAAATGCATTGTGCATCCAGTAGTTCGCAAATTTCTTACCAGTTTTTGATTCACTTTGCGCGATTTCATTTTCGTGGTGAGGGAACGCTAAGTCTTGTCCACCACCGTGAATGTCAATTGTATCTCCTAAGTGTTTTGTCGCCATTACAGAGCATTCAATATGCCATCCTGGACGACCTTTGCCCCATGGAGAGTTCCAGCTGATTTCATTCGGTTTTGCGCTCTTCCATAATGCAAAGTCTAACGGATTGCGTTTTTTGCATCATCTTCTGAGGCTGTACGATTACTTGCCCCGATTTGTAAGTCTTCGATGCGTTGGTCGCTGAGTTTTCCATAGTCTTTGAATTTTTCAGTGATGAAATACACATCGCCTTCTGATTCATAGGCCATTCCTTTATCGACTAAATCTGCTACAAAGGCAATAATGTCATCCATTGTATTCATTACGGTTGGGTTTAAAGTCGCCTTTTTCACGTTTAACGCGTTTGTATCTTCAAAGAACGCTTCGATATATTTCTTAGAAACTTCTTCAGCCGTCATACCTGTTTCGTTAGCCACGCGAATGATTTTATCGTCCACGTCTGTAAAGTTCGAAACGAAATTCACGTCATAGCCGCGGTATTCAAAGTAACGACGAATCGTATCAAAGGAAACCGTACTACGTGCATTTCCGATATGAATATAGTTATAAACCGTTGGACCGCACACATACATGCTCACTTTTCCGTCTTCAATCGGTTTAAATGCTTCTTTTTGTCTTGTTAAGGTGTTGTAGATTTGAATCATAAGTTTCCTCCGATAGTCGTATCTCTTTCAATTTCTTCTGGTGTATGGACGCGGACCACTCGTGCAGGTAATCCAACTGCCGTTGTATGAGCTGGGATATCCTCTAGAACGACCGCCGCCGCTCCAATCTTTGCATATTCTCCAACCGTTACGGGTCCAATGACTTGCGAATGTGCTGATAAAAGCACCCCATTTTCGATGGTTGGATGCCGCTTGCCTGTATCTTTCCCGGTTCCGCCTAATGTTACCGCATGGAACATTTTCACGTCGTCTCCAATAATAGTGGTCTCTCCGATGACAATCCCCATGCCATGGTCGATAAAGAACCGTCTTCCAATCGTTGCCCCTGGATGAATCTCGATGCCCGTTAGGAATCTGCTAAATCCAGCGACCATCCGTGCAAGAAGTCTCATTTTCGCCTTCGTATGGAACCAATGCGCAGCACGGTGCAAGACCGTTGCATGATATCCTGGGTACGTCAAGACGATTTCCAGGCTGCTTCTTGCCGCCGGATCATTTCTTTTATAAGTTTCCATATCTTCTCTAAAACGTCCCATTCCTTCACTTCCTTCGCATTGTCTTTCCCCTCATTATAGCACAGTTTAAAGCACACAAAAAGCTGAAAAGCCGGGCGCAGAGCCTAGCCTTTCAGCTTTCTTAGAAATTATTGTAAGTCTAAAGTCACATCTACTGTTTGTAATGGTACATCGTAGAATGGATCTTCGCGGCGACCTAAGAAATCTTTCGCTTGTTGTGGGAAGAGTGCGTACATTAACACATCTTCGTCAGATTTAGCGTATTCTTTAATCTCTTCACGAATTTCTGGTAATTGATCTTCGATTAAGTCAGCTGGACGAACAGTCACAACTTCTGCATCTCCGATAATTTTTGCTTTCACTTCAGGATTAATTTCTGCTGGAGCTTGTCCATATAATCCTAAAACGTAGTCTTTGATTTCTTTTGGAACGAGTTTGAAACGTTCGCCTGAAATCACGTTCATTACCGCTTGAGTACCAACCATTTGTGATAATGGCGTTACAAGTGGTGGGTAACCTAAGTCAGCACGTACTTTTGGCACTTCTGCTAATACTTCTTCGTATTTGTCAGCTAAGCCTTGTTCTGTTAATTGACTTAATAGGTTTGATAACATTCCACCAGGTACTTGGTAAATTAATGTTTTTGGTTCTGTATCTTTTACTTTAGGGTTTAAGATGCCTTCTGCACGGAATTTATCACGAATGCCGTTGAAGTAAGCAGTTGCTTCTTCCACTTTCTTCATGTCAACACCTGTTTCGAAGCATAAATCTTTAAGTGCTAAAGCCATAGATTCAGTTGCAGGTTGACTTGTACCACCAGAGAACGATGATAAGCAAGTGTCGATGATGTCTGCTCCTGCTTCAGCTACTTTTAAGTAAGTCATTTCAGAAATACCACTTGTAGCGTGAGTGTGAACTTCTAAAGGAAGATCAGTTTTTTCTTTAATACGGCTTACTAATTCGTAACCTGTTTGAGGTGTTAATACCCCAGCCATGTCTTTAATACAGATTGAGTCTGCACCGAATTCTGCCATGCGTCCTACTAAATCAACGTAGTAGTCCACAGTGTGAACTGGACTTGTTGTGTAAGAGATTGCTGTTTGGCAGTGTCCGCCTGCTAATTTTGTTGCTTCGATTGATGTCTTCATGTTACGAACATCGTTTAAAGCATCGAATACACGAATAATGTCGATTCCGTTTTGTACAGATTTTTCCACGAATAAACGTACTACATCATCAGCATAGTTACGGTATCCTAATAGGTTTTGTCCACGTAATAACATTTGCAATTTTGTATCTTTAACTGCTGCGCGAATTTGACGTAGACGTTCCCATGGGTCTTCATTCAAGAAACGAATACAAGAGTCAAAAGTTGCTCCTCCCCATACTTCTAACGCATGGAAGCCAGCTTGGTCTAATGTTTCCAAGATTGGTAACATATCTTCAGTTGACATACGAGTCGCGATTTGACTTTGTTGTCCGTCACGCAAAACCGTTTCAGTTAAACGGATAATTTGCTCATAATATCTTCCTTTCTTAAGGTCTTTCGATGGATGTGTATGCTGCAACGATGCGCGCAATATGCTCTTGCATCTCTGGGACCGTGTGCTTTCTAGAACGGGCGCACACTTTTGCTTCCTCATTGCAGATAAAACAACGTCTTGGAGTCATTCCAAGAGTTGTTCTGGAAATTGGCGTTGGAGTCTCTCCAGCCATTTCCACGACATCGATATCGAGTAATCGTCCGAGTGGGTGTCCTTCTTCAAATTTCGTACAAGCGCGCTTTACACGAAGTGCGTCTGCGCGAAGTACGCGGTAAAATTCCATTCCTGTCCCAAGCGAGAAGTCTTCTTGGTGAAGCTTTTCAAAAGGCATTAAAGCCTCATCTAATTCAGAAATCACAGAGGCGAAGACGGTTGTAATCGCCTCTGAATTTTTTACAGGTCCCGGAATATTCAGCGTGATGGACACGAGCACACACGGGTTCAATTGTTCTAGTAATTGTTGTTGGGTACGAGCACGTCTTTCTCTAGCATCAAGCATTTGCATGATATCCACCGGTGCTCCATCAAACAAAGAATTAAACATTGCGAACAACGTCGATGATGCTTCCATCACGGTATTCGATTACCGCAACCACTTTATCACCATATTGGATTGGTTCTGGGTTTCCAACGATGCTGTATGCTTTTTCTTGTAATTCTTTGATTGTGTATTGAGGTACATCTAACCCTTTGAAATGTTCAATTAAGTCTTGACGGTTAGGGTTGATGGCAATACCGATTTCAGTAACAACCACGTCCACACTTGTACCAGGAGTAATCACAGTATTAACTGATTCTACGAATGTAGGGATGCGTCCACGTACTAATGGGCTGATAACCATTGACATTTTTGAAGCAAAGGCTGTATCACAGTGACCACCTGAAGCTCCACGGATAACTCCGTCAGATCCTGTCATTACGTTTACGTTGAAGTCTGTATCTACTTCTAAAGCAGAAAGAATTGCAACGTCTAAACGGTTAATAACTGAACCTTTAGATAATGGGTTTGCGTACATGCTTGCGTCAATTTCATAGTGGTTTGCATTGTTTGCAAGTGAAATTGCTGATGGGTGGTCGAAGTCTTGAACGTCGATGACTTTCTCAACTAAACCTTCTTCTAACAATTCGCACATTGAGTTTGTAATACCACCAAGTACAAAGCTTGCTTTGATGCCGTCTTTAATCATTGCTTCACGGATGAAACGAGTTGCAGCAAGAGAAGCTCCACCTGTACCAGTTTGGAATGAGAATCCTTCTTTGTAATATGGAGAACCAGTGATTACTTTAGAAGCGTATTCTGCGATTAATAATTCTTTAGGGTTCTTCGTGAAACGAGTTGCCCCTTTGGCAATCCCTTTAGGATCTCCGATTTCATCTACAACAACCACGTAGTCCACGTCTGTTTGTGGAATGCTGATTGGAGTGTTTGGATATGGTACAAGGCTATCAGTAATGGCAACTACTTGGTCAGCGTATTTAGCGTCGATCATTGCGTATCCTAAAGAACCGCAAGTTGCTTTTCCTTTTGTACCGTTGATGTTACCGTACTCGTCAGAACTTGGAGCTCCAAGGAAGGCAACGTCGATGTGGATGTCTCCTGCAGTGATTGCACGAGCACGTCCACCGTGTGAACGAATCACAACTGGGTTTTCCATGATACCGCTAGAGATGGCTGCCCCTAATTTATCACGTAAACCAGATGAAGTGATGTTTGTAATGACACCATTTTTGATGTGTTCGATTAATGGTTCGTGTACGTTCGCGATTGAAGATGGAGCGATTGATAGGTTTTTAATCCCCATTTTTGCAATTTCTTCCATAACCATGTTAATCACATAGTCTCCTTCACGGAAGTGGTGGTGGAATGAGATTGTCATGCCATCTTTTAAGCCAGTTTTTTCAATAGCTTCACGAATGCTACCTAATAATTTTTCTTGACGAGGTTCAACAGGTTTGATTTTACGGCTAGCTGCTTCATAAGGTTTAATGCGAGCTAACTCACCTTCGTATACCCCATATTGATCTGCATATTCTTGTGGAATTTCACGTCCAGCTTTATTTAATACCATCTTAAATTTCCTCCTCGCTAATCAATCCAGCCGCTTTTGCCAATGCGATTACGCGCTCAGCACGTTCCACGATTGGTTTGTCGACCATTTTACCGTTAACTGAGATAACACCTGAACCTTTAGCTTCAGCTTCACGAATTCCCCAAATAACTTCTTTTAGCGTTTTTGAATTTCTTTTTTTCTGTTGGTGCATAAACTTTATTAACCACAGGAATTTGACGAGGATTAATAACAGATTTTCCATCGAAACCTAATTGTTTGATGCGTTCTACTTCTTCACGGAATCCATCCATGTTGTCTACGTTAGAGTAAACAGTATCGATTGCAGCGATTCCTGCAGCACGAGCCGCATGTAAAATCATGCTACGAGCGAAGAATAACTCTTGTCCATCAGGGTAACGGCGAGTTTTCATATTTGTTACGTAGTCTTCAGCCCCTAAAGCGATACCGATTAAACGGTCACTTGCTTTAGCGATTTCGCGAGCGTTTAACACCCCTTCAGCAGATTCAATCGCAGCCATCATTTTAGTGCGACCTACTGGGATGTTGTTTTCACGTTCAACGCGAGTGATGATTTCATCCACGTCTACGATATCTTGCGCTGTTTCCGTTTTTGGTAAACGAACAACGTCAACACCAGCTAATACAACGGCTTCAATATCTAAAGCACCTGTTGTATCTAAACCATTGATACGTACAACTGTTTCTACATTGCTGTAGTCAAAAGTTTTTAAAGCGAAATGTACTAATACACGAGCTGAGTCTTTTTCTTTTAAAGATACAGCATCTTCCAAGTCAAACATAATTGAGTCTGCGCCGTAAAGTGGAGCGTCACGCAACATTGCTGCGTTTGAACCAGGTACGAACATCATTGTTCTTCTTAAGCGTTCCATGAGTCGATCTCCTTCCAGTCGTAGTTTTCAACTTCTGCTGCACGGTGAACAACTGTCACTGTACGAGCTTGAATTGTGCAATCTAAAGCACCTTTATCAACTGCGATGACTTCTGCTGAAGTAACCCCTAATTCTTTTAAAGTTTCTTCGATCACACGACGGATTTGATTTCCGAATTGTTTTTCGACACTACTTTCTAATTGAATGTCGATTCGACCAGCGGTACTTGGATTTAAAGTGATCATGATGTCACTTGATTCCAAAGTGCCGACTACTGCACTTTTTTTAATTTCCATTATTGTTTCCACCTTTTCTTTTGGATTTTAACCAATGAAATGTTTTTCTTCTAAATAATGATACGTAGTTGCTGGAACGAGTAGTTTCAACTCGTCTACGTTTTTGTCTTGAATGGCAGCGCGCACCCGCGTCGCACTCACCACTTCGTCCCTAGCAGAAAGTCTGTCTATAATTACTAGATCTAAGCCGCTCCCAAAAGCAGCTCTTAGCGCGTCATTATAAACGGAGGTTACTGGGGAAAGTGGTTCTTGACCAACATAACGTTTGGTCAATTGTAACGTTGGAACAATGTTTTCTAAGAAGAGTGTTGCATCCAATGTTGCTTGCACTTTTGCCACTTCTAAATCCGCCTTCTCTTTCAAGAAGTACGATGGGAAAGTCGCACTTGAGACCATGTAGTCTCTCGTTGGGAGCACCGTTACGTTTGGCAAGTGACTCACGCCTCGTTTCACCATTTCCATTCGGTCGTTCGTATGAAAGAACGAACGATCCTCAGAAACAACGAACACGTAGAGGTGACTCGACTGACTCGCAGCCGTTTCTACCAAGTATTGATGTCCCAGTGTAAAAGGATTCGCATTCATGACAATGGCACTATTGCTAGTTCCTTCTACGAAATGTTCTTTTAGCAATTTCAAGTAATCACTAAAGGACGGAACGCCTTGTTCTAAGAAGGCAAGGTTTTCTGTCTCGGCAACTACGCGATACCCCAAAGATTTAAAGAAGACAATGTTCTTTGGTTTCGTGTAGACAAAACTATTTGTATAAGAACGTTCTCTTAATTCATCTAAGAGAGCCATCACGAGATGCGTTAACAGATTTTCTGATTGATACTTTTTACAAACCACTAAACATTTTAAAATGTTGCGGTCTAAAGAACCGGTTGCTGCAGGTTCACCAGAAGTATGGTAAATCGCAATTGTATAATCAACCTGCTCTGTTTTGCCAAGGTTAGCTTGATCCATTAACCATTCCCAATCTTGGCGTGCTTTTTTATCGCGATCGAGCCATAACCGTTTGAGAATGAAATTTTCCATGGAACGGCCTCCTTATTTTGGCGGGAATGCTTTTAATAAAAGAGCAGAAACGGCATATAGAATTCCTAATACTAGGAAAACTCCACCCATCCCTAAAGCCATTAATTCGAAAGCTTGTGTTAAATGTTCTGCGTTGAAATTCATCGTTTTCCTCCTTTTCCTTCTATATTATTACATGAAGAATGATAATAATAATCCACCAGCAATAACAGAAGCGATTTGTCCAGAAACGTTAGCTCCAACAGCGTACATTAAGATGAAGTTTTGAGGATCTTCGTCTGTCGCCATTTTTTGGATAACACGACTTGACATTGGGAATGCAGAGATACCTGCAGCTCCGATCATTGGGTTGATTTTATTTCTACGGAACAAGTTCAAGATTTTAGCAAATACCACACCACCGATTGAGTCCATGATGAAGGCTACTAAACCGAACAAGATGATCATTAATGTTTGAACATTTAAGAATAAATCAGCTTGCATTTTAACTGAGATTGTAATCCCTAATAGAATAGAAACAATGTTTACTAATTCGTTTTTGAGCCGCTTGAGATAAGTTATCTAAAACGCCACATTCACGTAATAAGTTACCAAACATTAAGAAACCAACAAGTGGTAATGAAATTGGAGCAATGAAACCTGCCACAATTGTGATAATGATTGGGAACAAGATTTTAGTTAATTTAGATACGCCAGAAGCGTGGTATGTCATACGAATACGACGTTCTGCTTTTGTTGTAACCATCTTGATAGCGATTGGTTGGATAATCGGAACAAGAGCCATGTATGAGTAGGCCGCAACCGTAATCGCACCAAGTAATTGAGGGGCTAATTGGTTCGCAACGAAGATTGATGTAGGACCGTCTGCCGCACCGATGATACCGATTGAAGCTGCTTCACGAATGTCAAATCCGAATAATACAGCTACAACGACTACGAAGAAAATACCGAATTGAGCTGCCGCACCGAATAATAACATGAATGGGTTTTGTAATAATGGACCGAAGTCAATCATCGCACCGATACCGATGAAGATTAATAATGGGAATAATTCAGTTTCGATACCGATTTCGAATAAGATTTGTAGGACCCCATGTTGTTGTTGTCCACCAACGACTTGGTCAAGAACCCCAGTCCCTGGGAAGTTTACTAAAATTGTACCTAATCCCATTGGTACTAATAATGTTGGTTCGTACTCTTTTTTAATCCCTAAGTACATTAATAGGGCACCGATAGCCATCATGATACCTTGGCCCAAAGTAAATGACGTTAGATTTTGAACTAATGTTTCCACTGTTTCACTCCTTGAATGTTATTAAAATTAGTTGATTGTGATTAAAGCGTCTCCTGGGTTAACCACTTGACCTTCTTTAACGTGAATTCCTGCTACAACCCCTGCTTTAGCTGCAACGATTTCGTTTTCCATTTTCATTGCTTCTAAAATCATTAATGGTTGGTTTTCAGTAACTGTGTCCCCTACGTTTACTAAAATACGTAAGATGTTACCAGGCATTGGGGATGGCATTGCGTCTGCGCCAGCTGGTGTTGCTGCTACAGGAGCTGCTGGTGCTGGTGCTGCTTCTACTGCTGGTGCTGCTGGAGCTGCTGGAGCTGCTGGAGCTGCAACTGGTGCTACAGGAGCCGCTGGAGCAACTGCTCCGATTTCTTCCATTTCTACTTGGTACTCTTGACCGTCTACTTTGATTTTGAATTTACGTAACATATCGTAACATTCCTCCTAAAATAAATTATGATTTGCGTTTTTGGTAGATTTCTTTAACAGCCCATTGACTGTCGCTTGATTCACCTGCAGCAATCGCTGAGGCAATAACCGAGATAATCTTGGTTTCTGGGTTGCGTTTAAGGACGCGTTTAACCACAAATTGACTTTCTGGATAATCTGATGCCGCGATCGCAGCTGCAATGATTGAGACGTGCTTAGCTTCTTCTGCTTCTACCGGTACAAAAGCTTCTAATTTTTCCCATTCAGATTCTGGTTGTGCAGACTTTGTCGATGCGTGTTCCGTTGCTTCAGAGTTCTTCTTGCCAAATAATCGTTGGAGAATTCCCATTCCTTCACTCCCTTCCCAACATAATCTACATGCAATTATTATACAGAAAACGGCGTCATACCTAAACTAGAAACAGGGTTTTTCCCTGTTCTTTTGGTGTTTTATTATAAATAGGATATAAATGTTATGCTCAATTTGTCACATCAAACTGTTCTTTTATTGTTTTTCGATATGAAAACACTATCTTTTTTATTAAATATTGTTTAAGATATCGCTATAAGTAAACGAATTCATTCTACCCAATGAGTTCGTGGAGCCCCCTTTCAGGTTTTAGCGACTGAATGGTTCTCCAACTATAAAAAAACAAATTTTTTAACAAAGAAAGGAAGATATGATGGTTATCACAATTGCAGCTTATATTATGATGGCAATTTTCATGTACGTTATCATGAAGAAAAAAATGTCACCATTTACAGCTTTAGTATTAATTCCATTAGTTTTCGCAATTATTTTAGTTGCTACAGGTCAAGTCCAAGACGTTAACATCGGTACATTAATTCGCCAAGGGTTATTCGGAAATAACTCAAAAGATAAATTAACAGCGATGAAAGGGACTGCTGAAACAGAATTATGCTTCTATTCGCAATCCTTTACTTCTCTACAATGTTAGACGCTGGATTATTCGATCCAATCACTAACAAAATGATTCGCTTCGCTAAAGGCGACCCAATGAAAGTATTGATGGCTACTGCTATCGTTGCTGCTGCCGTATCATTAAACGGTGACGGAACAACAACTACATTAATCTGCTGCTCAGCTTTCGTGCCAATTTACAAAAAATTAGACATGAAATTAATGAACTTAGGGGTTCTTATTATCTTACAAAACACTATCATGAACTTATTACCATGGGGCGGACCTACTGCTCGTGCGATGTCAGTTCTTGGTGTAGAAGCAGATATCCTAGCTTACTTAGCACCAGGTATGATTCTTTCAGTTCTTTACGTAATCTTCTTTGTTGCTCGCTCAATGGGTAAAAAAGAACGCGCTCGTTTAGGTATCCAAGAATTAACTGAAGAAGAATTAAACGAATTGACTACAATTTCTGATCCTGAAGTATTAGAAAAACGTCGTCCACAAAACTTCGTAATCAACGCTATCTTAACAATCGTATTAATCGGTTGGTTAGTTGCTGGTTCATTCATCAATTCAATCGAAGTTAAACCAGTTGTATTATTCTTAGTTGGTACAGGTTTAGCCTTAATGATTAACTACCCAGACTTAAAAGCTCAATCTAAACGTATTGGAGACAACGCTGGGGATGCTGTACAAGTAGTATTACTAGTATTCGGTGCTGGCGTATTCATGGGATTATTCCAAGGAACTGGAATGGCAACTGCTTTAACACAAAGTATCGTTCAAGTTATCCCTCAACAATTAGCAGGATTCTGGTCATTAATCATTGCATTAATCTCGATCCCTGGTACATTCTTCTTAACAAACGACGGATTCTACTACGGAGTATTAATTCCATTCGCTGAAGTTGGACGTCAATACGGCTTCACAGATATGCAAATGGCATTAGCTTCATTAATGGGTCAAGCATTCCACTTATTAAGCCCATTAGTAGCGTTCATCTACTTACTATTACGTCTAACAGGATTAGACATGGGTGAATGGCAAAAAGAATCAGCTAAATACGCAGCTGTTATCTTCGTCATCTTCGTTGTAACAATCGTATTAATGGGTCATATGCCATTATACTTACCACAAAATTAAACAATTGAATTTGTGAAAAAGACTTGTTCAGGCCTAGCCTAACAAGTCTTTTTTTGTGCATTTTAACTTTTTTTCGTTTATACTTATTCTAATATTTACAATAATTTCCAGGAGGCTACTATGTCAGCGATTATCCAAGCGGTAAAGAAAAATTTAGATATTACCCAAAACAAACCTCTTAAAATTTCGCTCTACGAAGCATTTCGTAAAACGATTATCTTAGGAGAAATCCCTGCTGGTACGCGTATTAACGAGAAAGAATTTTCAACTGAGTTAAACATCAGCCGTACCCCTATTCGCTATGCTCTGAATGAATTAACGAAAGAGCACCTAGTAGAGCACATCCCTAAGATTGGTGTCATCGTAAAAGGAATTTCCATTAAAGATGCCCACGAAATTTATGAAATTAGAAAATCACTCGACACATTGGCAACAATCAATGCGATGAAACTTATGACGAAAGAAGACTTCGAGAGTTGAACGCCATTCTCGAAGAATGCGAACGTCTCAACAACGAAGACAGAGTCGACGAAGTACTTGCGAACTTCACGACTTTCAATGATTTCATCTACGAAAAATGCCAAATGACACGTCTAAAAGAAATCGTATTTGAATTACGTACATACGTCATTTACTTCCGCGACTTATCGATTCGTTCTTCAGAACGCCGTACAAAAGCACTCGAAGAACACAAACTCATCTATCGCGGCATGCTCAATAACGACGTGGAACAAATCACGCTGATTACACACGAGCACTTAGATCGCTCATTACAATTTATTTTGAAACAAATGGAGAAATTACACATTGATTAATCCTGAGTTTTTAGCAAAAGTGGCTACAGACGCCCTTCTACAAGAAGTCAATCTCGCGCCAAAACCCGGCTTAGTGGATCCTATTTCTGTCGGCGCTCATAAGGACATGACAAAGGAAACCTTCTATCAAAGTATCGAAGCTCTCCGTCCTTATTTACTAGCCTACGCCGAAGCAGGAAGTCGCCACAACGGCAGTCCGCTCGACTTATTCAACGAACTTCGCGCACTTGGAAAACAAGCCGAAAACGCGATGATGACCGCCACTAACAATATCAATACCCATAAAGGAGCCAACTTCTCCTTTGCCCTCGTCTTAGGGGCTACTGCTCATACGAATGGCAACATTCCTGAAGCCTTGCACTACTGCCACCTAATGACGCGCCACCTCATCGAAGTGGACTTTGCCAACCTCGACCAAAAAGAGCCCCTGTCTTACGGTGAAAAACTCTACGTCGAACATGGCATCACAGGCATTCGAGGCGAAGCAGCAACAGGATACCCAAGCCTTGCAAAAGCCCTCGACTATTACAATACACTACACACGCACACACCACGTCACCGCGACTTGCTCCTACTCCTCTACCTCATGACGTTCGTAGAAGACGGAAACCTTATTCACCGCGGCGGAATCGATGCGTATAAACAAGTCCAAAAAGAAGCACAACAATTATTCGAAGAAGCACAAAGCCTCACAGAAGAGCAACTCGCAAACCGACTCGAGGCCTACGACAACGTTCTTATCGAGCGTAACTTGAGCCCAGGAGGCAGCGCAGACCTACTCTCGCTCACCTTCTTCTGTCATCAAATACAACAAAACGGATGAACCCTCATCCGTTTTTTCTTTGCCCTTTTTCGTCCAAGCGTACACTTTATGTTCTTAGTTTTATCAAGTACCCCCATGTTTCCCCTTCACTGCGTCAGAGAACGTGACATGCGCATGTTCTGTCGCACTCTCCTATTCAAGAAAGGATTAACCTTTTTTAGCGAAAGGGGCCGATATACGAGAGAAACCTCGGATTCTATAATAGCAATAATGGGCAATCGTATTAAATGTGAATTAGCAGGAGTAGTCCATTCTTGGACGTACTCCTGCTTTGAAGCTTTAAAGGTGAGAGACCCTAGGCTCGAACCGGTACCCCATTATCGCTATTATGAAGACATCCGAGGGAATCTCGAGTATATCGGACCGTTAGGTCCTCCTTCTCTATCTATGCACAAAAAAGAGTTAACGCAGTTTGCGTTAACCCTTTCAGTTAGCTTTTATTTAATAAGAGCAAGTGCGGCTTGCACGTGTGCAATGCTGCGTTCTCTTCCAAGCAATTCGATCGTCTTTCCGATCTCCGGCCCGTGTGTTTGTCCACTCGTAGCCACACGAATTGGCATAAACAAGTTTTTACCCTTCACGCCAGTTTCCTTTTGAACCTCTTTAATCGCTGCAAGAATACTTGGTTCATCGAATGTTTCCATTGCTTCTAATTTCGCAACAAAAGCGTTCAATACAGTTGGAACTGTTTCGCCTTGAAGAACTTCTTTAGCTTGTTCATTTTCCACTTCGAAATCTTTTCTGAAGAAGAGCGCTGATAACTCAACGATTTCATTCATGTAGCTCATTTGATCGTGGTATAAAGCCACTAATTTTACTAACCATTCATGTTCTTCAGGAGAAACTTCGTTTTTTACAAGGCCTGCTTCTTTTAATTGAGCAATCGCCATTTCAGCGACTTCTTCTAATGGAGTTTTCTTCACGTATGTGTTGTTAATCCATTCTAATTTCTTAGGATCAAAGGCAGCTGGTGATTTACCAAGACGTTTCGTCGAAGATTTCGATGAATTCTTCACGGCTGAAGATTTCGTGTTCGCCTTGAGGAGACCATCCTAGAAGCGCGATAAAGTTGAACATCGCTTCTGGTAAGTACCCTAAGTCTTTATATTGTTCGATGAATTGTAGGATTGATTCATCACGTTTCGATAATTTCTTACCTGTCTCCGTATTAATGATTAATGTCATATGTCCGAAACGTGGTGGTACCCAACCGAATGCTTCGTAAATCATTAATTGTTTTGGAGTGTTGGCAATATGGTCATCTCCACGTAAAACGTGAGTGATTTCCATGAAGTGGTCATCCACTGCTACTGCGAAGTTGTAAGTTGGCATTCCGTCACGTTTTAAGATAACGAAGTCGCCACCGACACTTGTAGATTCGAATGAAATTTCGCCTTTAACGATATCGTCGAATACGTAAGTTCCTTGTTTTGGAACACGGAAACGAACAACAGGAGTGCGTCCTTCTGCTTCGAAAGCATCACGTTGCTCTTGTGTTAAGTGAGCGTGTTGACCGCTGTAGTGAGGCATTTCGCCACGAGCACGTTGCGCTTCACGTTCTGCTTCCAATTCTTCCTCTGTCATGTAGCATTTATACGCTTTGTCTTCGGCAATTAATTGCTCGATGAGTGGATTATAAATGTGTTCACGTTCTGATTGACGGTATGGACCGTATTTGCCAGGTTTGTCTGGACCTTCATCCCAATCTATTCCAAGCCATGTTAAGTTTTCTAATTGGCTTTCTTCACCGTGTTCAAGATTTCTCTTGCGGTCAGTATCCTCGATACGGATGATGAACTCTCCACCATAGTGTCTCGCGAATAAATAGTTAAATAGAGCTGTACGGGCATTCCCGATGTGTAAGTGCCCTGTTGGACTTGGTGCATAACGTACACGCACTTTTGCTGTCATTGTATAACTTCCTTTCTTTTGTCATCCTTCTTATTGTAAAACTTTTCAATGAGGATTTCCACGATTAATTACAAGTCTTCTAAAATATATTTAAAATCTTTTTCTTCGAGCTTTTGAATGAGAATCACTCCGTCGCCCAGTGGAAGTAAAGTTGATTTTAATGTTGGGTCACTTTGAACCAAATCAAGGAACATATTGAGGCGGCGATGAATCTTACGCACGCGTCTTGGGACGCTCCATCACGTCTTCTAAAATCGTTCCTCCTTGGAAAATATCGTCCACCATTAGCACGCCACCAACTTCAAGCACGTCCATGCAATATGGGAAGAACTCGATGTATTTGGCTTTGGCGCTATCCATAAATAGAAAGTCGTATTTTCCTTGTTCCAGACGTTGGTAAAATATCTGCCGCATCGTCCTTCAAGTTGTGTGATACGGTCGGCCAACCCTAGTCTTTCAAAGTTCGCTTTGGCACGGCTATACATCAATTCGTAGCGGTCGATGGTCGTGACTTTTCGCTTGTGGTGAAGCTGTTGCCATCAAACTCGCTGAGAATCCGACTGCCGTTCCAATCTCTAAAATATTTTTTGGTTGGTACAATCCAACAATAAAATCTAGAAACACAGCTGTTTCGTGAGGAATAATTGGAATTCCTAATTCATTGGCTGTATTTTCTAATTCACCCAAGTCCCCCGGAAAACGGCGTTGACTTGAACGCATGTACTCGACCAGTTCCGGTTTGACAACTGGTCTGTGCATCATTTCGTTTAACATAAATTCTCCTTTGATTAGAATCCGCCACCGCCGGATCCTCCACCACTACCACCGCTCGATCCTCCAGAGAATCCTCCGCCGAATCCACCAGAGTTGCTGCTTCCGTTCACAGAAGAATTCGCAGTGTTATACGAGCTTGAAAAAGTACTATTAAAATCAGAAACAGGATAGTAAATCGTTCCGTTTTGAGTTGAATAGAAAATACTGTTTGGTAATTGGTCTGGTATTAATTTTTTCAACACTTTAATCACGTGTTCAGCCACGCCTAAAGAGATGGCATAAACAAGGAAGTGATCCCACAGTTGAATACTTGGTAAATCTTCGATCCGCTTCATTGGTGAGAGATCTTTTAGCATTTGTTTAAAGGCTTGCCATTTACGATAACGTAATTCCCCTTCAAGAGAACGACGATTGGCAAAAATTCCTGTACCGATAAGGGTTAATGGTCCAACGACAAGGAGTACGCCTCCAACAGTCCACAATAAATAATTTAAATTCTTCGTTAAGAAGGCCGCTCCAATCGTTAAAGCCCCGATGATGACGAGTAAGCATCCTGGGAAGCCACTACGTCCTTGAGATTCGTCTTTACCGAAACGCGTTACGCGGTATTTCTCAGCCGCAGTATCGACAGCGCCCATCCATTTTTGACATTCATTGTAGTAAGTCGTTGAATGATTTTTCGCATACTTCTTCACTTGTTCGAGTTCAATCGATGTGCTTCCACCGCCAACAACTTCAAAGAGTAAATGAAGCGCTAGTTTTTCATGACGAAGCATTTCTTTTGTATCGTCCACAAGCGTAATGGTATACGGCTCTGTATCGGATAATTTCAAGACTTTCTTACGAACAAGGTCCATCACCGTCGCACTAAAGTCGGTCATATCTGTTTTTCCGTAAACCGCCTGATTCATAACGGCTGGCGTAATATCTTCAGGAAGTTCATAGAGATGATCTGGAATATGTTGCACCTTAGCAAGACGATTACGGTTCGCGAAGAATCCTGTCGCAAAGGCATAAACCATATTCAAGAATAAGAGAACCCACCCAGCAATCATTCCGAAGAATCCTGTGTTCTTAAGGTTTTTCTCGTCATTGATGAGCTTTTCCTCTTCGGCTACGATGCGGTCAAACGCTTTTTCATTTTTCACATTTGTATTCGCATGTGTCAATGTTTGCGGGAATAACATATGCACTTCCACAAAATCTCCACTTTCATTTTGAGGAGCCGTGAGTGTTACTGAACGATAGTCGCTCGCAATCTTTACGTCCCCGTTTTGACCTGCACCATGTCCCCATGCACGAAGCGTTTCCCTTGAAGCTGTTCCAGGGATATTCACCTTCACCGTAATATTGCGTTGGTCAATTTCCCACTCTTGTCCAACTACTTTACGGTTTAATTCCGCCGTATCCAAGTAGTTCGTAATGAGTTTTGGAATCGTATATTGGAAAGTCACTTTTAATTTCGAGTTCGAGAATGGGAAAAATACTTTGAACTGAATCTTCGAACCACTGTCCGTTAATTGATACGTTCCCTTTTTCCCAGAATTCTCCTGGTTCATTAACAAGCGACCTTCACTTGTTTCTAAATACGCATTGACATCTGTTGGTTTCCCAAAACCAGAGTAATCCAAGTTATAGAAGACCCCGTTATACGCACCGTCCGATTGGAATGTGATCGTTTCGAAGAACTGAACGTCCCCATTTTCTAAAATATTTGCTTCGATATCATACTTATCAACGACTAAACTTCTCGCATCAACCGTAGTACCGAGTCCCAAAAAGGCAACTAATCCTAATAAAAACGTGATAATCCAACGTTTCATTTGTTTCATATGCTCACCTCTATAAAAGAAGTGTGCGATGACTGCCGACTTCCACGAAGCACTTCGCCGTCACCGTCACACAGATTGTTTTCGTTTCTTACATTACTGATCCGACAATATTTAATTTCTTCTTCAAGTAGAATTTACCAGCAAGAGCCGCAGCCCCGATGAGTAAGTACCACTCGTAACTCATCACGATGTTAATCACTGATGGGATGTATTGTTGACTTAACACCACTAAGATTAACCAAGCAACCATCGCAACCGTACTTACCACTAAGTAACGGATATAGCCGCGTTGACCTTTTGGATTATCGAATTTCGGTGCGTTTTTAGAAATCGCAAGCATGACAAATGCCCCTGCGATAAAGTTGATGATCAGTGTGAAGAGTCCCATTGGTTGCGTATCTGCACTTGGGTTTAACATCAACATCACTCCTGTAACAAGAGCGAATAATCCGCCGACTAAAAGTCCTCCGTCAACGGCAATTTGCCAGTCTGGTGATTTTGCGTCTGGGTCTTTTGTCGGCCCAGCTACGATTGATTGAACGCGTTCTGTTACCGTACCGAACAATTGACGAGCAGTCACACCCGCTTTTTGTTTTTCAACGATTTCTGGAAGCATTACTGATAATTCTTTTTCGATTTGCGCTTCGTCAAATCCAGCTTCTTTCAATGCGCGTTCTAATTGATAGATGTATTGTTCATTTTTATTTGTTAATTCTGCTTTTAGAGCGTCTACTGACACTACTACTTCTTCTTGTACGTTTTGTTCTGACATGCTACAATCCTCCGATAACCTTATACATTAAATCTAAAGAGCATTACGTCGCCATCTTGCACGACATATTCTTTACCTTCTTGACGAACTTTTCCGTTTTCTTTTGCAGCCGTCATACTACCGTATTCCAGTAGGTCTGCGTAGGCTACAGTTTCGGCACGGATAAATCCACGTTCGAAGTCTGAGTGGATGATTCCCGCACATTGCGGAGCTTTCATACCGCGGCGGAATGTCCACGCGCGCACTTCTTGTTCACCCGCTGTAAAGTAAGTCGCTAACCCTAATAAGTGGTATGCTTTTTGGATTAAGATATCTAACCCTGAGATTTCGATACCCATTTCTTCTAAGAAGGCTTGTTTCTCTTCTTCCTCTAATTCGGCTACCTCTTCTTCGATTTTCGCACAAATCACAACGACTTCTGCATCTTCTTTTGCAGCATAGTCTTCTACTAATTGCACATATTGGTTATGGCCGCCTTCCATCACGTCATCTTCAGAGATGTTTGCGATGTAAAGCATTGGTTTTGTTGTTAAAAGGAATAAGCCTTTCACGATTGGAAGTTCTTCGTCTGTAAATTCAATCGTACGTGCTAATTTTCCTTCTTCTAACACAGGTTTGATTTTTTCTAAGACTGCAAGTTCAGCAACCGCGTCTTTATCTTTTGTTTTCGCAATTTTTGCCACACGAGCGATACGTTTGTCCACTGACTCAAGGTCGGCCAACACTAACTCTAGGTTGATTGTTTCGATGTCGGCGATTGGGTCTACTTTCCCAGCCACGTGTGTAATATTTTTCGTCTTCAAAACAACGAACCACTTGGCAAATCGCATCTACTTGACGGATATGGCTTAAGAATTTGTTTCCAAGACCTTCCCGCGGCTTGCCCCTTTCACGATTCCCGCGATATCTGTAAATTCAAATGTCGTTGGGAACAGTTTTTCTTTGGTTTCACTAATTCTGTTAGTTTTTGTAAACGAAGGTCTGGTACTTCTACCACTCCGACGTTTGGGTCAATCGTCGCAAACGGATAGTTCGCTGCTTCGACCCCTGCTTTTGTAATTGCATTAAATAATGTTGACTTCCCAACGTTTGGTAAGCCGACGATTCCAGCTGTTAAGGCCATTTGTCACACTCTTTCTTTATTTGTTTTCTTCGGCCGCTACTACAGTGACCTTTTTCATCTTCTTCTCGAATTCCCGTCTTGGCATTAGGACCATTTGACCACAGTGATCACACTTGATACGAATGTCCATCCCCATACGGATGATTTCCCAGGAATTCGTTTGGCACGCATGCGGCTTTTTCATTTCCACATGATCGTGTAATTGATACGTTGTTCCTGCTTTCATACAGACTCCTTTTTAATCGTCTAATTCGATTTCTAATACTTCTAAAATACGTGTTAAATCCTTTTGAGAAAGGTATTCAATCTCGATTTTTCCACGCTCGCCTTTTTCGACGATTTGCACGCTTGTTCCGAATTTATCCATTAAGCGTTCTTCTGATTCAACGATATACATGGATTTTCTTCGGTTTCGCTACTTTTTTAACCACTTTCTTGGCTGGTTCATTAATCGATTGAACGAGTTGCTCCAAAGCACGAACGGTTAAAGCCTTCCTTCACCGCTTTTTTAGCGACAGGTAAGATTTTCGTTTGGTCTTTTAATCCAAGTAAAGTACGTGCATGTCCTGCTGATAACTCTCCGCTTTGAACGAGTTCTTGTACAGGATACTGGTAACGTTAATAAACGTAAGAAGTTTGCCACATATGAACGGCTCTTTCCGACACGATTTGCGACTTCTTCTTGTTTTAATTTCAATGAATCCATCAATGTGCGGTAAGCCATGGCTTCATCTAATGGTTTCAAATTTTCACGTTGTAAGTTTTCGACAACCGCGATTTGAATCATTGTTTCTTCAGAGTAGTCACGTACGATGGCCGGAATCGTTTCTTTCTCGGCTAATTTAGACGCACGCAAGCGACGTTCCCCGGCCACAAGCTCGTAGCCTTTAATTTTCGACTTACGAACGATGATTGGTTGGAAGACTCCATTTTGGCGAATCGATTCAGCTAATTCTGCCAATCCCTCTTCATCAAACTCTTTACGAGGTTGGTACGGATTTGGACGAATTTCTGAAACAGCAATTTGTTGAATTTGTTCTGAATCTTGTACTTGCTCTAGCGCATCGATGGTATCCAAGTCATTCATAAAGAGCGCATCAATACCGCGTCCAAGACCTTTTCCTTTTTGATTTTTACTCATGTGCCAACACTTCCTTTGCTAACTCCATGTACACTTCAGCACCACGAGAGCGTGGATCATAGTCGACAATCGCTTGTCCGTAACTTGGTGCCTCAGATAGACGTACGTTTCGAGGAATAATTGTTTTATATACTTTTTCACGGAAATACTTAATCACATCGTCTTTCACTTCGTTCCCTAAGTTCGTACGCGCATCGTACATCGTTAAAAGAACTCCCTCAATCTTCAACTGCGGATTGAAGTGCTTGCGAACCATCGTGATCGTGTTCATGAGTTGTGACAACCCTTCAAGTGCGTAGTATTCACATTGCACAGGAATTAGAACTGTGTCGCTGGCCGTAAAAGCATTCATCGTCAAATGCCCTAGTGAAGGCGGGCAGTCGATAAAGATATAATCATAGTCATCTTTAATCTTCTTCACGGCTTCCTTCAAGCGTTGTTCACGACGTGGTTGGCTCGTTAACTCGATTTCGGCACCTGCTAACTGAATCGTAGAAGGAGCAATCATCAAGTTTTTCGCGCGTTGTCGGTACAATGACATCAGCCATTGGTACTTGGTTTGACTAAAACATCATATACATCTTGTTCTAGCTCTCCTTTTTTTGCACGCCAAGACCACTCGTCGCATTTCCTTGAGGGTCACTATCAATAATCAATACTTTTTTTGCCATGAACGGCAAGTGCTGCAGCCAAACTCACTGTCGAAGTTGTCTTACCCAACTCCACCTTTTTGGTTGGCAACGGATATCACACGTCCCATATTCTTCCTCCATGTTTTCTTGTTATAAAAAAGGGAGAATGCAAGCATTCTCCTCTCGCATGTCTACAAAAATGTTCTTCATTTCTCGCAATATTTTTGTTCTTTTTCTATTGTAACAAAAAAAGCGCCTTTTTTTGTAGTCATAGCGGTTTATTTTACGAAAAAAGCTTCGCCCTTATTGCGGCAAAGCTTTCTTTTGTTGTTCATTAAATTGTAAGTACGCGATAGAGTATTCTTTACGCATTTGTTCGCCTTCATCCGTTACCTTAATTTCAACATTTGTAATCAGATTTCCAGCGCCATCTGTCTTGATTTTCAACTCGACTTTAGACGTATCCGTCGTCGCAATTCCAAGCACAGACGTCAACGCCTTACGAATCGATTCGTCGTTTCCTGTATACGTCTTCTCATATCCAGAGAATGTCTTCTTCCAAGGCACTTCTTGATGAATTTCCTTCGTTAATTGAATCACCTTTGCATACGGGAAAACAACCGTATTTTGAAGACTTGAGGCTGCCGTGATGGTTTGTTCCCACTTATCTTGATAGTAGCGAATAAACCCGACATTGGCATCCGCAATGACTTCAAGTTGGTTGGTTACCTTCCCAGCATTTTTATCGATTTTCGAGCCGTACCCTGTGCCATCTTTCCACGCGCTAGCACTCGCCACCGTTTGTGCTCCAGGTGTTTTCGACCCTTCCTTATAGTCCGATTGCTTCACGGTAATATGATAATTGGAAACCGACTCTTCAGAACTTACGATTTGGTCTTGAACCGCCTCCGTTGATAAGCCATTTCCACAAGCAGATAAAACGCATAGAAACGCCATTAATACTGTACTTTTAATCCATTTCATGATTTTACCTCCTTCTTATCATCCGTTTTATTATAGCAAACTTCCTTCGAAAATTCTCTTAAAATAAATATTAGAAAAATTGCTACAAATAAGCTGGGCACTAGGCCCAGCTTACACAATTTGCGTGGCAACGTCCTACCCTCGCAGGGAGAAACCCCCAACTACTATCGGCGCTAAGAAGCTTAACTTCTGTGTTCGAGATGGGAACAGGTGTATCCTTCTTGCCATCGTCACCACACTTTATTTCTTTGAAAAAACTTTCGTTCTTTCAAAACTGAATCTATATCCAACTCCATCAATCTACCAGCTATACAACTCGTGGTTAAGTCCTCGACCGATTAGTACTAGTCCGCTCCATGCCTCGCGGCACTTCCACTTCTAGCCTATCTACCTGATCGTCTCTCAGGGGTCTTACTCATTTAAAATGATGGGAAATCTCATCTCGAGGGGGGCTTCACGCTTAGATGCTTTCAGCGTTTATCCCGTCCACACATAGCTACCCAGCGATGCTCTTGGCAGAACAACTGGTACACCAGCGGTGTGTCCATCCCGGTCCTCTCGTACTAAGGACAGCTCCTCTCAAATTTCCAACGCCCGCGACGGATAGGGACCGAACTGTCTCACGACGTTCTGAACCCAGCTCGCGTACCGCTTTAATGGGCGAACAGCCCAACCCTTGGGACCGACTTCAGCCCCAGGATGCGATGAGCCGACATCGAGGTGCCAAACCTCCCCGTCGATGTGAACTCTTGGGGGAGATAAGCCTGTTATCCCCAGGGTAGCTTTTATCCGTTGAGCGATGGCCCTTCCATACGGAACCACCGGATCACTAAGCCCGACTTTCGTCCCTGCTCGACTTGTAGGTCTCGCAGTCAAGCTCCCTTCTGCCTTTACACTCTACGAATGATTTCCAACCATTCTGAGGGAACCTTTGGGCGCCTCCGTTACACTTTAGGAGGCGACCGCCCCAGTCAAACTGCCCGTCTGACACTGTCTCCCACCCCGGTTAGGGGTGCGGGTTAGAGTGGTCATGTCACAAGGGTAGTATCCCACCGTTGCCTCCTCCGAAACTGGCGTCCCGGATTCTTCAGCTCCTACCTATCCTGTACATGTGACACAAACACTCAATATCAAACTACAGTAAAGCTCCATGGGGTCTTTCCGTCCTGTCGCGGGTAACCTGCATCTTCACAGGTACTATAATTTCACCGAGTCTCTCGTTGAGACAGTGCCCAGATCGTTACGCCTTTCGTGCGGGTCGGAACTTACCCGACAAGGAATTTCGCTACCTTAGGACCGTTATAGTTACGGCCGCCGTTTACTGGGGCTTCAATTCAAAGCTTCGCTTGCGCTAACCTCTCCTCTTAACCTTCCAGCACCGGGCAGGCGTCAGCCCCTATACGTCATCTTTCGATTTTGCAGAGACCTGTGTTTTTGATAAACAGTCGCCTGGGCCTATTCACTGCGGCTGGTATTGCTACCAGCACCCCTTCTCCCGAAGTTACGGGGTCATTTTGCCGAGTTCCTTAACGAGAGTTCGCTCGCTCACCTTAGGATTCTCTCCTCAACTACCTGTGTCGGTTTGCGGTACGGGTCCTATAAATCTTGCTAGAAGCTTTTCTCGGCAGTGTGACATCAGAAACTTCGGTACTAAACTTCCCTCCCCGTCACAGCTTGTCGCATCCGTGATAAGCATTTGACTCATCAGCCGACTCACTGCTTGGGCGTACACTTCCAGTCGTACGCTTTTCTTAGCCTCCTGCGTCCCTCCATTGCTCAAACGATTTATAGAAGTACAGGAATATCAACCTGTTGTCCATCGACTACGCCTATCGGCCTCGCCTTAGGTCCCGACTAACCCTGGGAGGACGAGCCTTCCCCAGGAAACCTTAGTTATTCGGTGGACGGGATTCTCACCCGTCTTTCGCTACTCATACCGGCATTCTCACTTCTAAGCGCTCCACATGTCCTTACGATCATGCTTCACCGCCCTTAGAACGCTCTCCTACCACTGGACCTAATGGTCCAATCCACAGCTTCGGTAATCTGTTTAGCCCCGTTACATTTTCGGCGCAGGGTCACTCGACTAGTGAGCTATTACGCACTCTTTGAATGATGGCTGCTTCTAAGCCAACATCCTAGTTGTCTGTGCAACCCCACATCCTTTTCCACTTAACAGATATTTTGGGACCTTAGCTGGTGGTCTGGGCTGTTTCCCTTTCGACTACGGATCTTATCACTCGCAGTCTGACTCCCGGATATAAATACATGGCATTCGGAGTTTATCTGAATTCGGTAACCCGAGATGGGCCCCTAGTCCAAACAGTGCTCTACCTCCACGATTCTTGATTCCGAGGCTAGCCCTAAAGCTATTTCGGAGAGAACCAGCTATCTCCAAGTTCGATTGGAATTTCTCCGCTACCCACACCTCATCCAAGCACTTTTCAACGTGCCCTGGTTCGGTCCTCCAGTGCGTTTTACCGCACCTTCAACCTGGACATGGGTAGATCACTTGGTTTCGGGTCTACGTCCACATACTACATGCGCCCTATTCAGACTCGCTTTCGCTACGGCTCCGACTCTTCATCTTAACCTCGCATGTAAACGTAACTCGCCGGTTCATTCTACAAAAGGCACGCCATCACCCATTAACGGGCTCTGACTACTTGTAAGCACACGGTTTCAGGTACTCTTTCACTCCCCTCCCGGGGTTCTTTTCACCTTTCCCTCACGGTACTGGTTCACTATCGGTCACTAGGTAGTATTTAGCCTTGCCAGATGGTCCTGGCGGATTCCGACGGGATTCCTCGTGTCCCGCCGTACTCAGGATGCTAGTAGAGTTCATCAAAGATGTCGCGTACAGGATTGTCACCTTCTTTGATGGGCCTTTCCAGACCACTTCTGCTATCTTGATTTCTTCTCACGTTCTAGTCCTACAACCCCAACAAGCAAGCTCGTTGGTTTGGGCTCCTCCCGTTTCGCTCGCCGCTACTCAGGGAATCGATTTTTCTTTCTCTTCCTGCAGGTAATGAGATGTTTCAGTTCCCTGCGTGTACCTCCTAATGAGCTATGTATTCACTCATTGGTAACACCCTATGAAAGGTGTTGGGTTCCCCCATTCGGAAATCTTTGGATCTTAGCTTACTTACAGCTCCCCAAAGCATATCGGTGTTAGTTCCGTCCTTCTTCGGCTCCTAGTACCAAGGCATCCACCGTGCGCCCTTATTCACTTAACCGTTGGTTAAATGTCGCATAGCGTTGCGTTTTGTTAAAAAACTCTTTTCGTTAGATGTTACTCTAACTCTCGGTAAATTAATTGGTTATTTGTTGTGATATAGTATTCAGTTTTCAAAGAACAAAATTTGAGAGATAAACCTCTCAAAAACTAAACAAAGAAGTCTAAACCCTGTAGGGTTCCGTATTACCTTCAATACCTTTCGGCACTGAGGTTTATCCTTAGAAAGGAGGTGATCCAGCCGCACCTTCCGATACGGCTACCTTGTTACGACTTCACCCCAATCATCTATCCCACCTTAGGCGGCTGGCTCCAAAAGGTTACCTCACCGACTTTGGGTGTTACAAACTCTCGTGGTGTGACGGGCGGTGTGTACAAGACCCGGGAACGTATTCACCGCGGCGTGCTGATCCGCGATTACTAGCGATTCCGGCTTCATGTAGGCGAGTTGCAGCCTACAATCCGAACTGAGAATGGCTTTAAGAGATTCGCTTACCCTCGCGAGTTCGCTGCTCGTTGTACCATCCATTGTAGCACGTGTGTAGCCCAAGTCATAAGGGGCATGATGATTTGACGTCATCCCCACCTTCCTCCGGTTTGTCACCGGCAGTCTCACTAGAGTGCCCAACTCAATGCTGGCAACTAGTAATAAGGGTTGCGCTCGTTGCGGGACTTAACCCAACATCTCACGACACGAGCTGACGACAACCATGCACCACCTGTCACTTTGTCCCCGAAGGGAAAACTCTATCTCTAGAGTGGTCAAAGGATGTCAAGACTTGGTAAGGTTCTTCGCGTTGCTTCGAATTAAACCACATGCTCCACCGCTTGTGCGGGTCCCCGTCAATTCCTTTGAGTTTCAACCTTGCGGTCGTACTCCCCAGGCGGAGTGCTTAATGCGTTAACTGCAGCACTGAAGGGCGGAAACCCTCCAACACTTAGCACTCATCGTTTACGGCGTGGACTACCAGGGTATCTAATCCTGTTTGCTACCCACGCTTTCGAGCCTCAGCGTCAGTTACAGACCAGAGAGTCGCCTTCGCCACTGGTGTTCCTCCATATATCTACGCATTTCACCGCTACACATGGAATTCCACTCTCCTCTTCTGCACTCAAGTTCCCCCAGTTTCCAATGACCCTCCCCGGTTGAGCCGGGGGCTTTCACATCAGACTTAAGGAACCGCCTGCGCTCGCTTTACGCCCAATAAATCCGGACAACGCTTGCCACCTACGTATTACCGCGGCTGCTGGCACGTAGTTAGCCGTGGCTTTCTGGTTAGATACCGTCAAGGCGCTAACAGTTACTCTAGCACTTGTTCTTCTCTAACAACAGAGTTTTACGATCCGAAAAACCTTCTTCACTCACGCGGCGTTGCTCCGTCAGACTTGCGTCCATTGCGGAAGATTCCCTACTGCTGCCTCCCGTAGGAGTTTGGGCCGTGTCTCAGTCCCAATGTGGCCGATCACCCTCTCAGGTCGGCTATGCATCACGGCCTTGGTGAGCCGTTACCTCACCAACTAGCTAATGCACCGCGGGTCCATCCATCAGCAGAAGCTTGCGCCTCTTTTTCCTCCTTCAAACCATGCGGTTCAAGGACCTATGCGGTTTTAGCATCCGTTTCCGAATGTTATCCCCCTCTGATGGGCAGGTTACCCACGTGTTACTCACCCGTTCGCCACTAGATTGACCAGTGCAAGCACCGGTCGCTCTCGTTCGACTTGCATGTATTAGGCACGCCGCCAGCGTTCGTCCTGAGCCAGGATCAAACTCTCATGAAAAATTTGAATTTTCATGAGCTTTGAAAAGCTCATTTTAATTACTGACTTATTGTATCTCTTTAAGAGATAAGAAATTGTTGTTTCTTCATCAAAAGATGAAGTCCCTACACATTTGGTTCGTCTTCTTTGTTCAGTTTTCAAAGGTCAATCGTTGTTTTTCAACAACGTTAAATATATTACCACGCTCATATTTTCATTGCAAGAAATATGATTCGATGTTTTTGTCATCTTGCGCGACAACGTTTAATAATTTAACACAGGATGAAAGAGACGTCAACGAATAACTACTCCATTTTTCAAAAAAATTGTATAATCGAGAAAACGACTTGAAGGAGGGCCTATGAGACTCGAACATCTATTAATGAAACATCTGGTGCTGAGCCGCCGCGAAATGAAGAAGCTCATCAAGAATGAAGCCGTCTTAATCGATGGAGTTCCGGCTACTCACGTCAGCAATAATGTCGACGCGGCCCTGCAAGTCATCACGGTGAACGGAACGCGGATCTATGACGATAGCCAGAAGTACTATATGTTGAATAAACCTCAAGGCGTCATCTCTGCTACGACCGACAAGGAACATACGACGGTTATCGACCTCTTCGCAAACGAAAACGTCGAAGGCCTCTACCCGCTCGGACGACTCGACGGGGATACTGAAGGACTGCTGCTCGTGACGAATAATGGTCCGCTGGGGTACCGCATGCTCAACCCCGACCAACATATCGAGAGGAATATTATGTAGAAGTTAACGGTCCGCTAGACGAGGATGCCGTAGAAACCTTCAAACGGGGCGTGGTCTTCCACGGTGGATACCAATGCAAACCAAGTACGCTTACGATCATCGAAAGTAGCGATAGCTTGAGCCGTGCGACTGTCACCATCTCTGAAGGAAAATTCCATCAAGTGAAGAAGATGTTTCTATGCGTGGGTGTGAAAGTGACCTATCTTAAACGGATTCGCTTTGGAGAATTTGTGTTAGACGAGGCTTTGGCTCCCGGAGAATATCGAGAGTTGAACGAAGCAGAACTCCAACTTGTAAAGACGTATTTCTAAAAAAAGCAAAATGTAACATAAAAGTTACGTAACTTATATGTTACATTTTGTTTGTTCAACTATAAAAATAAGCTCGCCTGCACTACGCAAGCGAGCTTTTCTACTATATTTTACTCTTCAATACCATCATGAGAAGAATACCATGCTCCTACTGCCATCAACATTAGTGCAATAAAATAAGTAACTTCTGGCATCTGACCAAAGATTAGAATAGACAGGAAAGCTGCTATGAATGGAGAAACAGCGTAATAAGCGCTAGTTCTTGCCGCCCCAAGAAGCCGTTGAGCATGAACATAAAAATAAATACTTAGTCCATAAGACACAATGCCTAAAGCCATAACCGCAATGACGCTCCAAAGATTCATCAATCTCTCACCAGCACTAAACCAATTACGATAGAGCCAATTCCAGAAAATATTCCCTTTAACAAGACAATCTCTAACGGATCACAGGAAGAAAGTTTTCTGGTGCAATTATTTTCCAATCCCCAGAAAACAGCAGCCAATAATACAAATAAAGAACCATAGGAAAACTCTAGACTCGAAAAATCTTCAAAAGACAAGATAACACTAGAAAAGGTTACGAAAAGAATTCCCATCCATAACCGTTTACTGATACGTTCTTTAAAAACTACTAACGCAATCAGCGCAGTCGCAACAATCTCAAAATTATTTAACAAAGAGGCATTCGCAGCAGTTGTTGCGCTTAGCCCTATCAACATACAGATTGGCGCTGCTATATCTAACAAGACCATAGCAACCGTATACGGCAATTCCGCTTTACTGAGATGAATCTCAGTGATTTCAGCTTGTCTCACTCTTCTTAAAACTGCAATCAAGCTCATTCCAATACCTGCACCTAAATATAAAAATCCTGCCATTAATGTGGGCGGCATTTCATTTAATAATACTTTTGAAAAAGGAGAACTCACCGCATATAGTACTGCAGCAAGTATCGCCATGATTATCCCCTTCCGCATCTCTTGTTTCATATACTAACCCCTTGAAATCTAATAATAAATACTGTATATTTTGTACACTATCGAACACTTTGTATCGTAATTATATAGAATTATAATTTTTCAAAACAACAGTCATTTTAGTATTTCTGTAAGATAACGAACATTTTTAATAAATTGTACGGAGGATTCTTCCTATGGATCGACGACAACAAAAATCACGAAAAGCTATTTTTGAAGCTTTTAGTCTTCTTTTAGAAAAGAAGCGTTACAGTAAAATTACTGTGCAAGACATTATCGATACCGCTAATGTTGGACGGAGCACTTTTTACGCACACTTCGAGACAAAGACGAATTATTAAACGCTATTTGCGAAGAGATTTTTGACCATATCTTCGAAAGTCTTCACACTGACGATTCATGCACTTTAAAGGATCGAAACAGCGCATTATCCAGTAAACTCTCTCATCTATTATGGCATCTACGAGAGCAAAAAAATAAGATTAGCGCATTTCTGATTGATGAAAACAGTGAACTCTTTTTAAGATACTTTAAGCAACACTTAACCATTCTTTTTGCTGATTTTTCTAACAGCGCAAATAAATCCATCCCTAAGGCGTTCGTCACTAATCATTATGTGACGAGTTTTGCGGAAACTGTCAAATGGTGGTCGAGTAACGGAATGTCTCTTCCTCCAGAAGTGGTTGTTGAGTATTATATGCAATTAATTCGTTAATCCTTTCGCTATTTCTTTCGACAAATAAGCTCGCCTGCACTACGCAAGCGAGCTTTTCTACTATATAAATGAAATTATTGGATCGGTCCTAAGAGAATATTTGCCCACGCATCATGTAATGACTCTTGGTCACTTGGTTGGAACAAGCCAGCCAACACATCGCGGTATAAGCGAGATAATTCTGTACGGTTGAAGTATGAACTACCACCACATGCACGGACGATTTCTTCCACGGCTTTCTTCGATACTTCTACTGAACGGTTCTTAATAGAAGATAAACGAGGCAACCAGATGAAGCTGTATTCCGTGCTTGATTCAAGTGTGTCGCTCAACTCGTTAATTTGCGGTTGAATGCCGTCGAGCATAATCGCCGCTTCCGCAATTCTCCAGCGAATGTTTTTGTCGTTAGCATAAGGCGCATCATTCGATACAGAGTGACGTTTCTTCACGGTCTCTACCCCGATTTCAAGCGCACGTTTCCCGATACCAAAGTACGTTGCCGCCAGTAAATTTCGAAGTACGCGAAAATACCGAATACCACTGGATCGAAGCTTGGTCCAGGAGCCACTTTCGTTAAAATTTGCTCCTCTGCTGCGAAGATACCTTTTAACTCAACGCTGTTTGATTGCGTCGCACGCATGCCCATTGTATCCCAGTCGTCTTTTACGATAAACGTTTCTTGGTCCGGTGTTAAATACGCAAAGACAGAAAGTGGTGATTCGCCTGTATTATCTTGCCCAAATGAAACTAACTTGTCGCAATATTTGCCCATTGATAAGAAGACTTTCTTGCCGTAAAAACGATACGCGCCGCCCTCTTCCGGACGAGCCTCAGAAATCGAACCGAATAACACACGGTCGTTCGATGGTTCAGAAATCCCAAACGCCAACAACTTGCCTTCTGCAGCATCGCGAAGGATTTGTTCTCCCTTCTTGTTACCAAAACGAACCATGTGCTTGCCGAGGCCGACAATAATTTGGTGCATGTTCACCCCAAGCGCAGTCCCTGGAGCCGCCATCGCAAGACGCGTTTGTTCTTGCGCAATCTCTTTGAGCGACAAACCGAAACCGCCGTACTCTTTTGGCACGAACGCCTTCAAGTATCCCGCCTCTTTTAATGCTGCATAGTCTTCCGCAGGCCACGCATTCTCTTTGTCATAACGTGGTGCACGCTCATGAATTTCTTGTAATAACTCTTCTGATAAAAACATAAAAAGCCTCCTTAATGGTTGTACATCGTTAGTATACGATTAGGGAGGCTTATATAGCAAACGGCATGACTGGGAAAAACCAATCATGCCGTATATTTTATTTCTTTCTATAAATATCAATCTTGTTCCCGTTAGCATCTTTCCACTCTACCCAGCCATTGTTCGCTTTGCCAATGACTACACTTCTTGGACAATTTGAATGTTATTCTGACAACACGATCTTACATTATAAAATAAATGATATTATTCTTCCTTTTCTTCACTCTTTTTAAGGTGATCCATAATAAAATTAAAAATATCATCGTTTTTCCATTCGTTAGAATCTATAAAGTTTCGATCTGTTCTTTCAGAACAAGTGGCAATAAAAGCCTCAAGTACCTTCTTAACCTTCTTCTCTAATTCAGCTTCTGTTAATTCATCTTCTGTTAATTCATTACCTTCCGCTGTACTTCCCCAAGCTATATCACTATACTTCCAATCTGTAAAATCAGCTTTAAAATCATTTATTAGATGTATTATAGCCGCCAACATCACAAGATTCCCATACTTTGAAAAACTTGATAATTCTGCATCAAACTGTTTATCGTATTTACTATTTAATGTATCGATTATTTTCTTATATTTCTTATTTCCATCTAAGTAATCGGCTAATTTCATTGCAAAATTAACTGGTGAATAACTTTTTAAGAATTCGTCCGTAAGACTATCAACATCTTCAACATTACTTTCCTGGAATCCTTCTAGAAACACTTCTTTTCTATCCAAATGTATTGTTCCATCTCCCGCATTATCTGTTTTTAATAAAGAATTATACGACGTATTTCTTGCCACTCCAGGACTTTGAGCTAAGTATGCTTTGACAACTTTTGCAAACTTACCTATATAATATTGACATAAAATAAGGCTTTCTAACTCTCCATTTCTAACAAAATTAAAAGCAAATTTTTTGTTTTTGTCATCTAGCATGAGTACATGACTTATTTCATTCAAATTACTTGTAAAGTCAGTAACATAAGCCAAATCCGTTCTCTTTATAGGTTTTTGTTTATTTAAAGACAAGGTCACTTTTTCACTAAATTTTTCTAGATTTCTTTTATCTTGTTCCCCATTATTATCTGCTGAAACCTCTGAATCAATATAATGATAAATTCGAAGCAAAACGTAGGGAGTTTTTTGATCAGTTATAGTATTACTATATTTTGCTTCACTTACAGCACTAATACTCTGCGCTCCATTGATTATAGAAATATCCTTTAAAGTATCAATTGGAATTTTTACACGATCATAAACATCTAAATTCAGATCATCCTCAGTAACTAGAAGAAGACTAATTCCATTATTTAAAAACCAAAACTCTTCTGGGGAGTCTCTATATGTCCTTTTTATATCATCCTCTACTCCAACTGAATCCGTTACTCCTCCAACACGAACGTTCTTTGCAAACAACTCATCTCCGAATTTGTCATACAAATCAATCAAACTATCTATTTCTGCAGTAAATACATATCCTGTTAAACTATATTTCCCAAACTCACATTTTTGTTCCAAACTTCGAATTCTATCGTTAATTTTAATAGTTATTTCTGATTGTTTTTCAAAAGCTTTAGGAATTGCATAGTTAGAATATTTAATAAATTTCATACTTAGACTTCGACTGTCTACTACTTTTTTTTCTAACAACAGGCCTTTTAAACTATTTCGTAATTCTTTTACTCTATTACCGCTATTTTTGTGAGAAGAATTTCGCTTAGAATCAAAAATTTCTATTAAATGTACCGTACACTCTTCTGGCAATCTTAGAGTCTCTATACTACCTCTAATGGCATTAATAATATCTTCATCACTCTTTTGGTTTGTAGGGTCATATACAATAAAGAAATACTTATCTGATTGATCCATCTCAACAATATCACTAACATCAATTCTAGAAATAACTTTTACATTTGTATCGGGCGCTTTAAACGCTTTCTTCGCCTGTGTTTTTAAACTTCTCATCGTCTATATTCTCATAGTCTAATTGTTTAATTAATTTTAATAAGATTTCTTCTCTTTTCTTTTCCATTTTCTATTCTTCTCCGTTTGTTTTTTTCAGGTATTATATCTTCATTTATGATCTTCTTATCACTAGAATTTAGTTCTTTAATTTTGTCCTTAACCATTTTTTTCTATTTCTTCTATCGTTTTTTTATATCCGTTTCAGAGTTTGTTTTTTTCTTTTAAATACGTCAAGCTATAACAAACATCATATATATAAGCAATTAATTTATCCAATTTTACTTTACGCTCTTTTTCATCACTGAGATATTCTATATAATCTAAGGAGCGATTAATATGATACTCTATGCCTTTCTTTACTACTGAAAAATAATTAACGTCATTTTCGACAACAATAGATTTTTTCGTAATATAGTCAACTTTATTATATGGTTCCGGATATATCATACCCATATTTATCCCAAAATACGTATCAAGTTCTTTTCTTATAGACTTCTTCGCTCCAGATGGAATGATAATCTCCCTAACTCTATTTTCAGATATAGGCATAAATTGATTACCCCCAAACAATAAAAAACCTCCCTGTTGGGCTCTAATTCTACTATTCAAATCAACAAAATCGATAAGAAAATGGAAATGAGATCCAAGCCTGCTTAACCTAATATTATCTTTCTTCTCAGATATTAGATCTTCATAAATCTCAATGACTGTTTTAGTTTTTGAAGTTGCCATCTTGTCGAAAACATATACAAGTACTCTACCATCAGTATCGTCATTTTTCTCTATGGCAGTATTATAATGTGGCGTGGTTGCAAAAAACAACGCAATTAATGAGTTAAATGTCACATCTAATAATCTGCTTGGGAATCCACCATGTTGTGCATCCATTGCAATTTCAAGATATGCTTTACTACCAGATAAATTATTTGAGCTTATCTCATCTAAAATACCTTTTTCAAACCATTTAAATTTATTCAGCATTTCAAACTTATCGGGTCGAAATATATTAGGGATACTGTGTTTAAATACCTCCCCACTTTCACTGGTAGTCCTATTTTCTCCTCTGAAACAGACTACGGTTTCTCCTGTTATCCTCTTTAATTCATCTATCTTATTTTCTATTTCTTGTAGATACGTAGACACATTTTTCACTACATTTTCTTGATTAACTTTATCAATATTACTCACATTCTCACCTTTTACTTATGATATATATTTTGTTTTTATGCTACTCCCACTCGATCGTAGCCGGCGGTTTGCTCGTGATGTCGTAGACGACGCGGTTGACGTGGGCTACTTCATTTACGATACGGGCGCTGATGGTTTGCAGCACTTCCCAAGGAAGGCGAGCGAAGTCACTCGTCATGCCGTCGATACTCGTAACAGCACGGATACCAATCGTGTAGTCGTACGTTCTGCCGTCTCCCATTACCCCAACGCTGCGGATGCCTGGTAAGACAGTGAAGTATTGCCATACGTCGCGTTCGAGGCCGTTTTTGGCGATTTCTTCGCGTAAGATGGCGTCAGATTCGCGGACGGTTTCAAGTTTTTCTTCTGTCACTTCTCCAAGCACACGAATTCCAAGTCCTGGTCCTGGGAATGGTTGGCGCCATACGATGGAGTCTGGCATGCCAAGCGCTGTTCCAAGCGCGCGCACTTCGTCTTTGAAGAGCGTGTTTAAAGGTTCGATCAGTTCGAATTGCATGTCCTCTGGAAGTCCCCCTACGTTATGGTGAGACTTGATGGTTTGCGCTGTTTTCGTTCCGGATTCGATAATGTCTGTGTAGAGCGTTCCTTGCGCAAGGAAATCCACGTCTGTGAGTTTTGCCGCTTCGTCGTCGAATACGTATACGAACTCATTTCCGATAATCTTCCGTTTTTGTTCAGGGTCGCTCACGCCTTTTAGTTTCGATAGGAAACGTTCCTGAGCGTTCACGCGGATAATATTGAGGCCAAATTTACCAGAAAGACTCTCCATTACTTGGTCGCCTTCCCCTTTACGAAGCAAGCCGTGGTCTACGAAAATACAGATGAGTTGATCGCCAATTGCTTTTTGTAAGAGAACCCCAACCACACTTGAGTCTACCCCGCCAGATAATCCAAGCAAGATCTTCTTATGGCCCACTTTTTCGCGAATCTTCGCAATTTCCATTTCAATAAGCTGTCCATCGACCAGTCGCCTGTTGCCCCACAAATATCGAACACGAAGTTACGCAGCATGTCGTTCCCGTGAATACTGTGGCGAACCTCTGGGTGGAACTGCACGCCGTAAATGCGACGTTCTTGGTTTTCAAAAGCTGCAAATGGCGTGTGCGCATTCGAAGCCGTCACGCTAAACCCTTCAGGAATCGCAGTAATACGGTCGCCGTGGCTCATGAGTACCTCTTCCTCTTCAGCTAACCCTTTAAAAATGCCTGAAGTCGTGTTAAAGACATCGACTTTCGCAGACCCATATTCACGCGTTGTAGACGATTCTACCTTCCCACCGAACAGATGCGTTGTCAGTTGCATCCCGTAGCAAATCCCAAGCACTGGAATTCCCAATTCAAAAATTGCAGGATCCACGGTAAAAGCATCCTCTGCATAAACGCTATGTGGCCCCCCTGAGAAAATAATCCCTTTTATGTTGCCATGTGCCTTAATTTCTTCGGCTGTAATGTCGTTGTGTAGCAACTCGCTGAACACACCAAATTCACGAATACGGCGCGTAATCAACTGATTGTACTGACTACCGAAGTCGAGCACGATAATCTTTTCTAACGAAGTGGTTTGAGCTGTCATAAGAGGCCTCCTTAGTTTTAGTTCTTTTTCATTGTAACAGAAAAGCACGAAAATTACTTAAAAAAACTGAATTTTTTGTTCGGATTTTTAAGGCCCGTTTTCCGCGTCATACCAAGCTTTCATTCGGATATATAAATTAGTATATAGAGTGTACACTCGCTTAACGCAACCTTCGCAAACATTATTAAATCAACGTTTCTAACTGTTGACATCACGCTCAAAAATTGTATTTTAATTTTTTGAAATGTAGCATATATGCTACTTTTTGCTTTTTAACAAAAAACTAGCCAATAGACGTACTACTGGCTAGAGATTGATTTATTTCTTTTCAGTTAGTTCTTGATACATTTCAAATAGTCTTGCTACTGTTTCACTTTCAGTTAAGAAAGTATCTTTCCCATCTACCTTTTTAATCATTCCATACGCTTTCATAACTGCAATGTCATTCGCTTGATGAGCTTTACGTAATTCAACTGGCATTGTTAATTCATCATATAAATCTGCTAGAGAGCAATCTGGATAAAGTGCACGTGCATCTAGTATCCCTTGTGCCGTATTAGCAATAAATTTTTCTGTTCCTCTGTAACTGTTGGCCACGGAAATGTATTATAGACTATTGTACTCGAATACCTATAATCCGATTTCAGCCTTCCTGCAACAATTCTCATCCATGCCATATGAACATTAGAGGTAATTACCCCAAATTCATACAGCGTTGCGTTAGGAATAATTTGAGTTGCATTTGTGGCAATTACTTCTGGTTGAATATACCCAATAGGAACATATCTTCTATTTTCTGAAGACACACTAGGAATTATTAGATATGGGGTGTTAGGCTGAGCATTTTGTTTGAACTCCGTTGGTCGAACAGCAAATTTTCTGGTTGACTCAGCCTTACTTGCCAATCTAAACTCTCTCACTTTTTTCACTCTTTCATAAATCATAGGACTATTTTTTAATTCAGACGGTGTTATTCCCTCAAGCCATAAACAATATCTTTCAATGTCATTTATATATTCCTGCGCTCCTAATACTTTACGAATATATTTTCCTGATTGTGGTTCTTTTTTTATTATTTCTTGTTTTTCCTCAGGGGTTAAGAAAAAATATCCCCCGTCAGTTGGCTTGCTCCCAAAATACATTGGAGAAACTTGGCAAATTGGCTCTTTAACTGATTCCACAAATATTGTTTCCCCAGATAATAAATAAGGATTAATATTATCAACTAAATCTAGTTTATCTGTGCTGCTAAACAATTGTTTTTTTTCATTATTATGAGTTGTACTGAATCCAACAATTACACAATGAACGGCCGCTTTGTCTTTCGCTTCACTCCCCCATTTAAAAGTTTGATATGCAAAATCAATATTGACTCCAAACCTCTTATACAAGGGTTGCCAAACTCCTACTACTTGCTCTCCTTGACATATTGAATTTGTTGATACAAAAGCAACTTTTATATTTGTATTACTTATTAGACTAGCTGCTTTGAAGTACCATCCAGCTACATAATCAATTTTTCCTGCTAAATTATACTCTTTTCCATTCTCATCAACATAAATTGATCTTATTTCTTTCTTTTGTTGTTCATTTTGAATTGAATGCCCCACAAATGGCGGATTACCAATAATATAACTCAATTTTTCTTTTGGAACAATTTCCTCCCAATTAAGTCTCAATGCATTACCTTCTACAATATTGCTATAGGATTTGATTGGAAGAAAATCAATATTCGAATATACAATGCTCATTGTTTCTTCCAGCATTTGACTTTCCGCAATCCACAATGCAGCATTCGCAACAGACACGGCAAAATCGTTAATCTCAATTCCGTATAACTGACTGATTTTAACTTTTACTAAGTCATACCCAACATCAAGAAGTACTGTATCTCCTACATATAATTTAATAGCTTCATTTTCCAATCGTCTCAGTGATAAATAAGTTTCTGTTAAGAAGTTCCCCGACCCACAAGCTGGGTCAAAAAATACCAATCGAGATAGTTTTTCTTGGAATTGTTGAGCTCGATTTTTCAAAGTAGCAGGTTGTTTAATTTGTCTGATTTCATTTAATTCTTCTTTTAATGCATCTAAAAACAACGAGTCAATCACTTTATGGATATTCTCAATTGATGTATAGTGCATACCACCGCTACGTCGAGTTTCCGGATTCAATGTAGATTCGAATACCGCTCCAAAAATTGTAGGACTAATTTCTGACCAGTCAAAGCTTGAAGATGCATGCTCTAAGATGGATTCGCGTAGTTCATCAGTAAACTGTGGAACTTCAAGATTATTTTCAGCAAACATCCCTCCATTAACATACGGAAATGCAGATAATTCATCATCTAGATAAGGGTCACGTTCATCGATTGGTGTATTTAACACATTAAATAAATCCAGCAATCCACGTCTGAAATCACGACTCGAGAAGCGTGATAAATAATCGTGGAACATAGTCTTCTTGCCAAACATCCCCGCATCTTCTGCATAGAAGCAGAAAACAAGACGAACGATTAGTTGATTCATCGCATGGAGACTTTCTGGATTATCTGGATGTTTGTACTGTTTTAGTAGTGCTGAATAAATTTCTCTAACAATCTCTCCGGCTTCCATCGAAATTGCCATTTCTCGTTCAAGATGTTCATTGCTTGTACCAACTATAAATTCAAGTCTGTAAGCTTCTTTTTCTAAATCTTCTAAGCGAATAACAGTAGGTTCCCCATGCGGCTTTTCCATGTCGTATACATAAAATTCTTTGAAATTACATGTAATAATCCAACGTGGTTGTTTTGAATAAGGTAAATTTGCCGAATAACGTTTTGCCTGTTGAAAAGGCGTTAAAAACGAACCGTCTGATTGCTTAATTGCCTTCGAAAGATCTTTATTCGCTCCCTTTTGTTCGATTAAAACTTTGGTAGCATCAATATAACCGTCCATAAAACTTGTATGGTCCATCATTACAGTATCTTCAAATCTAATATATTCAGAAGGATTTTCAATTCCATATACCGATTGCAATAAGTCTAGCCAGAATGATTGAGTATCCTGCCGTTCATTACCTCTATTTTCCCATCTTTCAATGAATGCTTTAGCTTGTTTTTGTTGCTCCTTTAAATTCATTTATCCTACCCCTAATCATTTTTGAGTTCATTGGTATTATACCAAATACTCATCCTTTAAACCTTACTTTTTTTCAATTTAATTTTTAATATTTATAAATGTATTAATTCGGATATCTTCTATGATCTTCAGCTTTTCTTAAGATATAACAAAAAAACTAGCCAATAGACATACTACTGGCTAGAGTTTACTCACTGATAAGAACATAGAATTGATTAATAGTTAAAATAAGATTTTTCGAAGATCCTTCTGTACCAACTCTCCTTTGCTATACTTTTCCCATAATTCGATATAATTAATCTTCCGTATCAAAGGTTTTTATTTCAAAAACTCACATCATTTATATATCTATTTTTTTAATTCTAAATTAATTTTTGCTAATGATATATTCTAAAAATCTTTCCTTTAACATTCTCATTTGAATCTGCTTGTATAATAAATGGCTATCTGACAATTCGTCAGCCATGACAAACCAACCTACATCTTTCAAAGCTTTAAGAATTAATTCTTTGCTCTTTTCTGTATGGGCTTTGAAATCATAATCTAAACTTTCATTAGCTAACTGATTATAATTAGATACAACGTCATATTTTTCCAATTTTATTTACTATCTTCTTAAAGTAATTCCTTTTTATACCCCAAATCTTTTTAGATCATAGATTATTACCGATTCTTTCCTAATGTCTATTCGATGTACTTTGTTATTCCTAATACTATAGAAACTATTATTTTTTTAAAAGTCCCTCTTAACCTTATAATCTTTATAGTTCGATTTTTTTCATTTGTATTATTATTTAAATCATCATATTTCTCTAAAAATATATATATGCCTTTCCAAAGTTAACTAAATCCAACAAGACATCATCTATTTGTCTTTCTAAATTAAATGAGAAATTATGTTTGCCTTCACTGTAGAATATCCGTTCTATTTTTTTGTTAGTTGATACAATTTCAAAAATTATCTTCTAACTCGATTATCGTCGTTTAATGAGAATGCATACCCCGAAAACAAATCTCGAAAAAAATTTCTGCGAATATATATTATACGAATCTGGATAGTAAAATTTTTTTCAATTTCTTTCAAAAATCCTGTTCATATTTTTTTCATCCAGTTTTGCCTCCCAGTTAAATTTTTGTTTTTATATCTTTTTTTCTTCTGACAAACTAGGATTAATACATGTAACCCAAAAAAACTTCTTCTGGGTGAGAAATAAATTCAATATCTCGAGAGAACGGACAAAAAGCTTTTATTATTTTACTATCTGTCTTTATCATCTCATCGTATCTAACAGACTCAAATCGGATATTTTTCAAATTACCAATTGCTTTTGATACACGTAAATTCCAATCATTCTCTAGTATATTTCTAGGTCCTATTCCATATAAAAACTTATTTCTATTATTTACATAACTAACTAAATTTTTCTTTAATGTTTGGCCGATTCTTCTCTACTTTATCTAGTAAGGTTTGAACTGCTGTGTCAATTATTTTTTTCCAACCTGAGTCAACACAGAATTCTCCAAACAAAATTCCCAATCCACCTATTTGTGCCCACTCTGCAATAGGAGAAGTAATCATATAATAAACGTATTCCAATCTAAGTAAATTAGGTTTTGTTCCTAAATCAGACCTAATATATTCTTGATAAAGCAGCATTAATCGTGTAAGATTCTCAAAATTCTTTTCAAATTGTTCTTTATCATTTTTTTCACAATAGCTTGTATAGCATGTTCGGACAAATTATTATATAATCCTCCTAAAAAATCGGGATATTTTTCAAGATCCTCCCAATTTTTAAAAGAAAACTCACTTGCACATTTTAATAGTTTATCAGGGAGTTCATTCTTATACTTCTCAACTTTTTTTATTAGAGAGTCTATCCTACTACTATCCCACTGATCTTCCTTATTAACATAATAAGCCTTAATATCTTTGTCCTTACTTTTTGCATTTTCAAAAAAAGTCTAATAGTTTTGACTCATATTCATAAAAATCTACTAAATAGAATACACGCTTCATAGTTCATTGATTTTTTTCTAAAAAGAAATTTCCTAATACAAATGCTCTCTCTATTCCCTCTGATACAATATCTGAAAGAGAATTCATGTATACATACTCCGCTTTTTAGAAAATATTGTTTAACCAGCCAATCTGGTGTAACTCGTTTCCCTTCTGTACGAATTTCTAATAATATTTTTTTGTAAATTTTTTTCATTTTCTTTCCCACGAATTTCTTTTTGTATTAGGTTTTCCTAAATCTATACTATTTATTATAGATTCACAAAAAAACTGTTAATGTCCATGGCTGAAAGATAGTTACTTGCTTCCATAATAAGGCTCAAAATAATTATAGAAAGTTGATCAACTATTCCTATAAACGAAATATTCCCATTTACGATTTCTAGTTCTGATAATTCTTGAATCTTTTTTTGTTCATTCTATTAATTAACTGAATAAAGTATTCTGCCTCTTTATTATAAATCGCTGTTTCACAGAGTTTAGAGAATCCTTCATAATATTTATATAGTGATTCAAAATCTTTTTTTCTATCAAATAATCTATACAAGATTGATTAATAGAAAAAATCTCATTTTCAAACCAATAATAGTCTGTTTCTTTTTTAAAATTCAAACTCGTTCCTGTTTTTAGAGCAATCGATACTTCGTATCCTTCTGCGTAGTGCCACCGTTGATACTTATGCTTCTGCTCAAACCATAAGGACTCTCTTGAGAGTGTTGGTTTAATTTCCCAGTATTGTTCAATGATTCCTAGATTTTTAGACATAAAATCTAAAATCGAAAGATTATTCATCTCATTAATATTGCAACCATACTTTTGAACAAGTCTTAAAACTTGCAACAGTTCAAGAGTATTATCATAAAAAAATGTTTCTGAAAATTTATATCCGTAACAAAAATTATCTTGAGTCAAATAGTCCCTAATTATGTGTACTAAGGATCTATAAATATCATCTGTTACTTTAAATATATCTGATAATTGATAAGTTCTATTTCCAACTATACCATATGCAATTACAACCCCAAAAGACCATATAATTAAGCTTATAGCTGTTCCCCAACCTACTTTTTATATCTAACATTAGTTCAAACAAAACAATTGTTCCAAACAGTATAAATTTGATAATCATATTCATAAACCAACTTGTTAGTTGGTCATAATGAAAATCTCTTCGCTATTTTCTCTGGAACATTTATATATCTAGTTGAATATATCCCCACAATATTAGAAGCATACAGACCGAGAATTACTCCTGTTACACCTACTTCAGCAATAATAATATCTTTAAAATCATCCAATCTGATTATAGGTAACTCCCAGCTCGCTAAAAGAATAGTGTCAATCTTTTGTAAAATAATTGCCAGCACTAATGTACAAATTACCTTTTTTTAAGATATTGATAAGCAACATAGTTCTAAGTGATTGGAAATCTTTTCTTTGTTTATTCCATTTATCATAATAAAAATACTGATTTTTTTCACTTTAAAAAAATTAATTTGTTAATTACGCCTCTTATTCTCCAATACCAAACATTATTCAAATATTTCCCTCCCAATTTATTGACTTTACTTTTATGTAAACATATATGACAAGAACTTTATTACTTTAAAGTATCTTATTTCACCATCGCTCTCACCTTGATTCTTTTGTCTTGGCGATTCTAAAATCAAATTTTCTTCAGCGGAATCCATCGATTCACTCTCGCACAATAGTCCTTATAGGCTTCTCCGTGCAGTTCGTAGAGCCATTTTTCCTCGGTATTACGAATCACGATGGTTAAGATCACCCACTGAATCGGAATCAGAATCAGCAACCACACATTATGAAGGTGTAGGATACTCCCAATGCCGCAGAGCCACCACGAAAAATAAATCGGATTGCGTGTGCGCGCATAAATTCCAGTCATCTTAAGTTCATTGTTTTGGACGCTCATAGTAATATCCGACTTTACAACGCTAAGCCACCAGATCCTCGTCGCAACAGCCATTAAGAGGAAGCCAATCAGATAAAACAAGTCCTTGAATCCACCCGTTAACAGTCCACTCTTGAGCACTGACTGACTCAGCATCCATCCAGTCAAATTCATCGCAATTATACACATCACGAGATACGGTCCAACTCCATAGGTCGGTAGTTTTTGATGTTTATCTTGATCACTTTTTAAGTACATGTCCTCACCTCATTGTTAAAGAAACCATACTACAAGCTACAATTTTTCACCTACATTTTACCACTACTATTCCGCGTTTTAAACAGTATTTTTAGCTTTTTATACCAATTTTTATAGCAATTCCAGATGTATTCTTTCTTACGATTCCCCGTACTCTTACTAAGAAACCCGTACCGCTTCACCTACAAAAACAGAGCACACATGTCCTTTTTCATAAAAGAAAATCGATTACGTAGAATCTGCGGATTTTATAGTAGCGGTAATGGGGGATAGCAACCAATGTGAATTACTGACTCTAGGGTGAAACCCGTAGAGTCAGTTTGAAGCTTGGTAGCGATTGAGACGTAGGCTCAATCCGGTGCCCCATTACAGCGACTATAAACAAATCCGCAAGGATTCATAGTAATCGATTAAAACATTTTAATATTTCTTTATCTGAACGTAGTCTATATGATGTCCCACTGTTTTATGTAGGATGAAGTCGGCGCGGGTTTTCGTTGGTAAGATGTATTCCTTTAAGGTTCTTCAGGTTAGTCTTCTGCCACACATCTTTCGCCATCGCAATCGCGTCCGCCCGATTCCCAATCGCATATTGATAGTAATAGTTATCCGGCTGTGATTTCGCACGGTCCATCAACAATTCGAAACGCTCCAAGTACCATTGCTCAATCAGCGTTGCATCGGCGTCTACGAAAATCGACCAGTCAAAGAAATCACTTACGTAAATTTCGCGATTTGGCGGTAGTTGCAACACATTAATCCCCTCAACAATCAAGATATCGGGAGACTCAATTGTCTGCACTTCCCCTGGCACAATATCGTAAATCTCATGCGAATAGACTGGCGCATCTACACTCGGATTTCCCGTCTTCACTTCGAGTAAGAAATGAACGAGAGCTTCCATGTCGTAACTTTCCGGGAACCCCTTGCGATCTAAGATTCCGCGGTTAATCAGCTCCTGAGTCGGTAATAAGAATCCGTCTGTCGTCATTAGGAACACGCGCTTATTCGGGTAGCGTTGTTGTAGCATCGTTTGCATCAAACGGGCAGTCGTACTCTTCCCAACGGCCACACTCCCAGAAACCCCGATAATAAACGGTACTGTTTTCTTCGTTTGATGAAGAAATTGCTGTTCCTCCGTGCGTAATTCAATATGTTTTTTAAAGTATAAATCAAAATAATCGAGCATCGGCACATACACTTCTTGCACGTCCTGTAGGGAAATGCGGTCATTTAATGAGGTTAAGTGCGCAAGTTCTTCTCTCGTCATTGTGAATGGATGGGCACCTTCGTACTGGCTCCACTCTTCTCGTTTAATTTGGTAATACGTCTCGTTTTCTTTCAACGGATTCGTCTCCTTCAGCTACTGAGTCCTATCCTTGAATTGTACCACATGTTGAACGCGGTTTCTATTTTTCATTATCTTAAGTTTTTCCCATGAAATCGCCGTGTTTGTTTACGTCGGGGCGTGGATTTAGTAGAATGAAAAGTGAATATAAGGAAAGGATTTGTCGTATGAAACCACAAACAGGAACAGGTCTGGCAAATGGGAAGATTATTCTTGCCGGTGAACATGCCGTTGTGTACCACGAACCAGCGATTGCACTGCCAATTGACGCGGTTTACGTAAAGGCGGATATCGTCTCTGCACAAATGGGCCAAACGATTCAATGTGAACTTTATACAGGTGACGTAAACGAGATGCCAATTTCAATGGCAGGGCTACAATTTGCGATTCGCGAAGCGTTCAAAGTAGCTTCTGCAAAGAAGTGACGGCTCATACTTTTACGCTCTCGATTGAGTCTACAATTCCTGCAGAACGTGGAATGGGCTCGAGCGCTGCAGTCAGTGTTGCAGTGGTGCGTGCTATTTTTGATTTCTTGGATGCGACTCTTCCTGAAGAAACCTTATGGGACATCGTTCAAGGCGCAGAAACCATTTCGCATGGAAATCCGAGTGGCGTCGATACGGCGACAACGAGCGGGACGCGTCCTGTATTTTTCAAAAAAGAACAAGAACTACAAACGCTCCACCTCGATATGCCAGCGTACCTCGTGATTGCCGATTCGGGTGTTACTGGAAATACAAAGCAAGCGGTGCAACATGTAAGCACCCTGCAAGAACGCATCATCGACCCTACTACACAGGAAACAGGTTCGGATGCGGTCCAATCGATTGGCGCTATCGTGAATGAAACGAAAGAGGCCATCAAAGAACAAAACCCTCAAAAACTAGGGCAACTGATGAGTGAAAATCATGAGCGCCTCCAACAACTCGGCGTGTCGCATGACGTCATCGATACACTCGTCGATACGGCCCATCAAAACAACGCGCTTGGAGCAAAAGTCACAGGTGGTGGCCTTGGCGGATGCATGATTGCCCTCGTTGAAACCGAGGAAGCCGCCCTTCATTTACAAGAACAATTCATGAAACAAGGAGCGCAGGCGGTCTGGATTCAGTCGCTGGCGAAAAAGGAGAATACCAAATGACATCGAACATTGGAATCACGCGTGCGCATACGAATATCGCACTGATTAAATATTGGGGAAAGGAAAATAAGGACCTCTTCATTCCGATGAATAGCAGCCTTTCATTGACCCTCGAAGCCTTTTATACCGATACAAAAGTCGAACTCACAGACGCCTTAACTGAAGATGAATTCTATCTTAACGGGGTGACACAAGACGAAGCGGCGACGGCTAAAATCACGCGCTTCTTAGACTTGTTCCGCGCTGAAACAGGAGATACGCGTCGTGCTCGTGTCGAGAGCCTAAACTTCGTCCCAACCGCTGCAGGCCTTGCGAGCTCTGCTTCCGCCTTCGCGGCACTAGCAGGTGCGATGAACGAGGCGACAGGCCTTCATTTGCCTGCACAACAATTATCGACTTACGCGCGTCGTGGTAGCGGCAGTGCTACTCGTAGTCTCTTTGGCGGATTTGTCGAATGGAATAAAGGAGACTCCAATGAGAACAGTATGGCGATTCCTGTAGACGATGCGAACTTTGACATCGGGATGATTATCATCGTCGTGAGCGCGGCAGAGAAGAAGATTTCCAGTCGTGCCGGCATGGAGTTGACCGTTTCGACTTCACCATTTTACGAAGGTTGGGTCACTTCAGCGGCAACCGATTTAGCCGACATCAAACAAGCCATCAAGGACCGCGACATTCATCGTATCGGCTCTATTGCGGAATTTAACGGTATGAAAATGCACGCTACGATGCTAGCAAGTAACCCTCCATTCTGTTATTTTGAACCGGAGAGTATTATCGCCCAACAAACGATTCGCACGATTCGAGAAGAACGAGGCATTCCAGCCTACTTCACGATGGATGCTGGGCCAAACGTCAAAGTCATCTGCAAGGCAAGTGATATTCCTGCGATTCTGGAAGAACTTGGCAAAGTATTCCCGAGCGAAAAATTGATTCCTACGCTTCCAGGAGAAGGCATCCGCACGTTGACAGAAGACGAATGGAACGCTTCTCGTGCGGCTTTCGAAGGGAAGTGAGCGCGTGACGATTACTTCAAAAGCTCCCGGTAAACTCTTTGTGGCCGGAGAATATGCGGTTGTCGAACCAGGTCACGGCGCTATTGTTGCATCAGTGTCGCGCTACTTGACCGTCACAATCGACGAAGCTACTAGTGTAGGAACCTTAACGTCTACTCAAATCCAGACGTAATTGTGGAATGGACGCGCGAAGGAGAACTGTTCTGCGCAAAGGAAGACCATCCCTATAAATTAGTCGAAGAAGCGATTCTGGTCGCTGAACAGTATGTTCGAGAAAGTGGCACGCCAACAAACGCCCTCTACTCGCTTTCGATTACGAGCGAACTCGATGACGTTAAACGTGGTATTAAATACGGACTTGGTTCCAGCGGTGCCGTTGTAGTCGCAACGATTCAAGCCGTTCTTGATTTTTACAAGACTCCGCGCACTCCTCTACTCGTCTATAAGCTTAGTGTGTTAACGAATCTCCGCTTATCCCAACGTGGATCCTTTGGAGATATCGCCGCCTCTTCTTTTGGCGGAATGGTGTATTACACAAGCCCAGATCGAAGTGAATTACTAGTAAAATTACAAAGCCAAACGATCAAAGGAATTTGTGATGCTGACTGGAAAGACCTCACGATTGAGCGCCTTCCAGAGATTCCAGACTTCGCCCTCTTAGTAGGCTGGACGGGACAAGTCGCTATCACAGATTTACTGATTCAAGCCACCGAGAAGAAACGGAAAGTCAAAACCGATAGCGCCTTTTACAAAGAATTTCTAGGAAAGAGTCACGCCATCGTTCAAGGCCTACAAAGTGCTTGGAACAAACAAGACATCCCAGCCTTACAAGAAGGCATCCGTGCTAACCGTGCGCTACTGAATGAATTTGCACGAGAAATGCAGCTGGAAATTGAAACTCCTGCACTCCGAACACTCTGCAACCTCGCAGAACAAAATGGTGCCTGCGCAAACGTCTGGCGCTGGTGGTGGCGACTGTGGCATTTGCTTTACTCAAATCGAAACTCAAAGACAACAAATTGAAACTCAATGGGCCAAGGCTCAAATTCAAGTGCTTCCGCTTTCTATCGCTGAAGCCTGGTAAAGGAGATTAATGATGGATTTATTTCAACAACAAATGAATCGAAAGGACGAGCATGTAGGTCATGCGAACCAGCAATACCGTGCAACGAGCGCTCCCGAGTTCGTGGAAACGCGCTTCGTACATCATCCCTTCACAACCGTTGATGTGGCTGATGTGTCTCTGCAGACAGAGCTCGCTGGGCTCACCTTCGACGTTCCATTTTTCATCAATGCCATCACAGGTGGAAGTCCGCTCACGACTGCGTTAAACCAACGCTTAGCCATCTTGGCTCGTGAAACAGGCATGGCAATGGCAACTGGTTCGATGAGTATCGCGATGAAATTTCCTGAAAGTGCGGAAAGCTTTAAGGTGATTCGCCAGGAAAATCCGAACGGTATCCTCTTCGCGAACCTTGGTGCGCATTATGACGCCGAGGCCGCTAAACGTGCTGTCGAACTCATCGAAGCAAACGCGATTCAAATTCACGTCAACCGTGCACAAGAACTCGTGATGCCAGAAGGTGACCGCGTCTTTAGCAATTGGCTCAAAAACATCGAAGCCATCGTTAAAACAAGTGCCGTTCCCGTTATCGTCAAAGAAGTCGGATTCGGATTTAGCCGTGAAGCCATCGCGCAACTAGAGAGTATCGGAGTAGCTGCCATCGACATTAGCGGTACTGGCGGTACGAACTTTGCCAAAATCGAAAACGGCCGTCGCAAGGAAGATAAACTTGATTTCCTAGAAGACTGGGGGCAAACGACCTTGACGTCGCTCATGGAAACCCAAGGAAGCCGCACCCCAATCATCGCTTCCGGTGGTGTGAAGACGCCAATGGACATGGCCAAATGCTTCGCGCTAGGAGCCAGCCTCGTCGGATTGTCTGGTGAAATGTTGCATCTCGTACGTAAAGACGACTCCCTTCCAGACGCAATCAATACGGTTCAAACATGGAAAGAGCAACTGACAACGATCTTAACGCTTGTCGGTGCTGATAGTATTTCTAGTCTCCAACAAGCCCCTATCGTGGTCGCACCAAGCATCCAAAACTGGTGTGACGCCCGCGGGATTGATTGGAAACATCTTGCACAACGTTAAAAACAAAAAGAGCTTAGGCGATTGCCTAAGCTCTTTTCTATTTTTACGGGAAAAATAAGTAATGGATAATGCGCAGTACGTAGAAGAAAATTCCCACAATCAGTAAAACGACCATCGCCACATGCACATACGGTCCTACTGGTGTATTCACGAAAGCTTGTAGCGCTGGGATTTTTGTATATAAGACAAAGTACAAGGCGCTAATCCAGAACCCGAGTCCTAATAATCTTTTCATGAGATGTCCTTTCTATAAAACGAAGTACTGCATGATTAAGCTAGAGACAGCCACCATAAACCAAGTCGCTAGACCTGTTAAGATTGGTTTTGCCCCTGCTTCTTTGAATTGTTTGAAAGAAACTTGCATTCCGATACCGGCTAATGCCATCGCCATCAACCATTTAGATGCTAATTTTGCATACGGAACAAGGAAATTTGGGAATAAGCCCACGCTTGTAATGATGGAAGCGACCATGAACCAGATGATAAACATTGGCACGATTTTCTTCCATTGAACGCTTTGCCCTTCTTGTTTCATACGACGTGCTTCGACGAGTGATAACACTAGACATGCTGGAACGATCATCAACGCACGAGTCAGTTTTACGATTGTCGCGATTTCTAAGGCTTCCGCACTGTAACTGGCGCCAGCTGCGACCACGCTTGATGTATCGTTAATCGCTGTTCCTGCCCAAAGTCCGAATTGCGACGCATCCATGCCCATCATATGTCCTAAGAATGGGAAGAGGAATACCGCGATGACGTTGAATAGGAAAATGGTTGAAATCGACAACGCCACTTCATCGTCTTCTGCCTTAATAATCGGTGAAGCTGCCGCAATCGCAGAGCCCCCACAAATCGCCGTCCCGAATCCAACAAGAATCTTCAACGGACGAGATAATTTAAAGAAATTACCTACAAATAGCGCTGTTAGAAATGCTACAGAGATTGTCACGATGGTTACTGGGAACGATGACGCACCTGTTTGGCTTACTTGCGCAAACGACATTGTAAATCCTAGCGCGATAATCGAATAATGTAATAATTTTTTCGCTGAATAATTAATCCCCGGTCTAAAATCACTTGGGATTTTCCAAAATTGGTTTAAGGCCATCCCTAAAATAATGGCAAATACTGCACTCCCAATGACTGGGAATAGCTTATCGAGCATGACTGAGACAACTGCTATAGCAAATGTACACAGCAATCCTTTTCTTTTTTCCATGAATGATGACATTTCATCAGATCCTTTCAATACTAAATCTTTACTAGTATAGCACACTCCGCCTTGATTTTCGTACACAAATTGAAAAAGTGCATCCTCCTTTAAAATTAACCGTGTGCAATTCGACACGGTTTACTCCAATCAAAAACCGCTTAGAATCGCGCATCTGTGCTGACTCTAAGCGGTTAATTTTTAGAATTGTTTTACGACAACCCCATCAGGAGTTCCTACAAGCACGATATCTGTCATGTTTGTGAAGAGACCTTGCTCTACCACGCCTGTCATGCCTTTGATTTTTTCTCCAAATGCGATTGGGTCTTTAATTGGATAGACATCCAAGTCGATAATGTAGTTTTTGCTATCGGTTAAGTAGCGTTCTCCGTCACGTTCGCGGAATGTTGGTTTGTATCCTAATGCTTCAAAACGTTTGAATAATTGTTCTGATCCGTACGGCACCACTTCCACTGGTAATGGGAAACGACCTAAGTAGTCGACCATTTTTGATTCGTCTACAATCCAGATAACGCTCTTTGATTGTTCGGCAACGATTTTTTCGAATAATAACGCTCCGCCGCCCCCTTTGATTCCTGAAAAATCTGGAGCGATTTCGTCTGCGCCGTCAATCGTTACGTCGATATAATCCACTTCATCCACGCTCTTCAACGGAATACCAAGCGTTTCTGCTTGTTTCTTCGTTGCTAAAGAAGTCGTTACTCCCACGATTTCAAGACCTTCTTCTTTCACGCGGCGACCGATTTCTTCTACAAAATAGTAGGCTGTCGAACCCGTTCCTAGACCAACCGTCATTCCACTTTCTACATATTCTGCGGCTTTCTTACCGACTAATTCTTTCATGTTCATTCAAGTTTCCCCCTGAGAAATGATCTATGTTGAGTATAGCATAACTACTTTCTTCAAACTATCTCTTCTCGTAAATTTCTACTTCTTTTTATGCGATGCGGCTGCTTCTAAGGCGCGTTTTAAATAACGACCCGTATGGCTATTTTTATCCTTCGCCACTTCTTCAGGCGTCCCTGTCGCAATCACAAGTCCACCACCGCTACCGCCTTCTGGACCCATATCAATGATATAGTCAGCGGTCTTAATCACATCTAAATTATGTTCGATGACAAGCACGGTATTCCCCGCTTCGACTAAACGATTCAACACTTCAAGTAGGCGTGCGATATCGTCTGTATGCAAGCCAGTTGTTGGTTCATCGAGCACGTAGAAGGTATTGCCGGTTGAGACACGTTGGAGTTCACTGGCTAACTTCATCCGTTGCGCTTCTCCTCCAGAGAGCGTTGTGGCAGATTGGCCAAGGGTTACGTAGCCAAGTCCAACATCCTTAATTGTTTGTAATTTACGTTTGATTTTTGGTACGGCTTGGAAAAATTCCACCGCTTCTTCGACCGTTAATTCAAGAATATCCGCGATACTCTTTCCTTTGTATTTCACTTCGAGCGTTTCTGAGTTATAACGCGTTCCGTGGCAGACTTCACACGGCACATATACGTCTGGCAGGAAGTGCATCTCGATTTTCAGAATGCCGTCCCCTTTACAAGACTCGCATCGTCCACCCTTCACGTTGAAACTGAAGCGCCCTTTCTTGTATCCACGAATTTTTGCTTCGTTTGTTGTCGCAAATAAATCACGAATATCATCAAATACACCCGTATACGTCGCTGGATTGCTTCGTGGGGTTCTTCCGATTGGGCTTTGGTCGATATCGATAATCTTATCGAGACTCTCAAATCCAGAAATGCTCTTGAACTTCCCTGGTTTCCTTCGTACGCGTAATCTCACGCGCTAAAGCTTTCTTCAATACGCTGTTGACAAGCGAACTCTTCCCAGAACCCGATACCCCTGTCACGGCCACAAAACGTCCAAGTGGCACATCCACATCGATGCCGCGTAAGTTATTTTCCGCAGCACCTTCTAAATGGATCCAGCCCTTATCTTCCCTGCGACGTTCGCTTGGAACTGGGATGTATTTCTTCCCGGCTAAATATTGCCCTGTCAGTGATTTCGTATTCTTCTCCACTTCTTTTGGAGTCCCTGCAGCGATAATCTCACCACCGAATTCACCCGCACCTGGACCGATATCAATCAAGTAGTCCGCAGCACGCATCGTGTCTTCGTCATGTTCTACGACAATCAAGGTGTTTCCAAGGTCACGCATGCTCTTCAATGACTCGATTAAGCGGTCATTGTCGCGTTGGTGAAGTCCAATCGATGGCTCGTCTAAAATATAGAGCACGCCAGATAGGTTTGACCCGATTTGCGTCGCTAAACGAATTCGTTGTGCTTCTCCCCCTGATAACGTTCCAGCAGCACGACTCAATGTTAAATATTGCAAGCCAACATTGCGTAAGAATTTCAAACGAGAGCTTACTTCTTTTAAGATTGGAGCTGCGATTTGCTCATCGTTTTGCGATAAGTGTAAGTCCTTGAAGAAATCAATTTCATCATCTACAGAAAGTGCCAACACTTCACTGATGTTTTTGCCTCCGACTTTGACAGACAACGCCTGTTCATTTAAACGGAACCCATGACACTTCTTACATTCGGATTCGTTCATATATTGGCGCATTTGTTCACGCGTAAAATCACTATTGGTTTCACGGTAACGGCGCTCCACGTTCACAGCCACTCCTTCAAAAGGAATTTCCACATCACGAACGCCACCAAATTCATTTTCATAATGGAACTTGAAGGTCGCATCACCTGAACCGTATAACACCATATTCTTTTGTGACTGCGTCAATTTCTCAAATGGAATATTCATCGGAATCTTGAACTGTTTACAAAATTGTTCCAGCATCGTTGGATAATAGTTCGAACTAATTGGATTCCAAGGAACAAGCGCTCCTTCTTCCAGCGTTAAATGTTTATCTGGAACGATTAAATCTAAGTCGACTTCAAGCTTCGACCCTAAACCGTCACACTCAGGACACGCTCCAAACGGCGCATTGAATGAAAGAGACGTGGCTCTAATTCGCCCACCGTAAATCCACAAATCGGACAAGAATGGTGTTCGCTGAAGAGATGTTCTTCCCCGCCGATCACATCGACAATCGCATAACCTTCCGCTAAACGAAGGGCCGCTTCAATCGAATCGAATAGACGTGAACGACTCTTATCATTCACTACGATACGGTCTACGACGATTTCAATATTATGCTTCTTGTTCTTCTCGAGATTGAATTCTTCAGTGACTTCATGCATCTCGCCATCCACGCGTACACGCACATAGCCGTCTTTTTGAATCTTCTCGAAGACTTTCTTATGCTCGCCTTTCTTCTGAACAACAACTGGCGCTAACACTTGAATCTTAGTCTTCTCCGGCATCGCCATGACACGGTTTACCATTTGTTCCAAGGACTGGCTTTCAATCGGTGTTCCGTCATTTGGACAGATGGGTTTCCCCACACGCGCATATAATAAACGTAAATAGTCATTAATCTCCGTCACCGTTCCAACCGTTGAACGTGGATTACGGGACGTTGTTTTTTGGTCGATGGCAATCGCTGGACTCAACCCGTCGATACTATCCACGTCTGGTTTGTCCATTTGCCCTAAAAATTGACGTGCGTATGCAGATAGACTCTCTACATAACGACGTTGACCTTCTGCGTATAATGTATCAAACGCAAGCGAACTCTTCCCTGACCCTGATAGTCCTGTAATCACGACAAACTTGTCACGAGGGATGCTCACATCAATATTTTTTAAATTATGAGATCGTGCACCATGCACGAAAATATGGTCTTTTGCCATTTCTATACCTCTTTTTTAATCGATACCTCTATTGTATCAGACTTTCTGCACACGAACAAATGTTCTTATAGTTTCACTTCAATTTCTACCGGACAGTGGTCGCTTCCTGTGACATCGCTACGAATGTCGACTTCTTTGAGCAGCGGCGCGAGTGCTTCGGATACAACAAAATAGTCAATTCTCCATCCGATATTTCGTGCACGAGCACCACCCATGTAGCTCCACCAGCTATACGCCCCAACTGTGTCAGGATGTAAGTAGCGGAACGCATCCACTAAGCCGCTAGCGACAACTTGGTCGAACTTCGCACGTTCTTCTTTAGTGAATCCGGCATTCATCGTATTCGTTTGGATTGGCCAAGTCGATTTCCTTATGCGCCACGTTCAAGTCGCCACAGAAAATGACTGGTTTTGTCTCTTCTAGCTTCTTGATGTATGCGAGAAAATCATCTTCCCATACTTGGCGGTATGCTAGACGGGATAAGTCGCGCTTCGCATTTGGTGTATAGACGGTTACTAAGTAGAATTTCTCAAATTCGGCTGTAATCACACGACCCTCTTGATCATGTTCTTCAATGCCGATGCCATAAGTCACCGATAATGGTTTTACTTTGGTGAAGATGGCCGTTCCAGAATAGCCTTTTTTCACAGCCGAGTTGAAATACACATCATACTCGCTAAACTCCATCCCGAGTTCCACTTGTTCTTGTTGCGCCTTTGTTTCTTGTAGGCATAAAATATCTGGATTACTTTCTAATACATACTCTTGTAGAGCACCTTTATTTAATACCGAACGAATTCCGTTCACGTTCCATGTTGCTAATTTCATATTTTTCCCTCCATTACGTCCCTTCCATAGTAACAACTCTAGTGTCTTTTTGCGAATAAAAATAACCAGCAGAAAGCATTTCTGCCTTCTTCTGGTTATTTGAGTTTTTCTTTAAATTGTTTCAGTGAACCTTGATTTTCTTCCGGCAAGCATACATAGAAGCTTGTTTGTCCGTTTTCCGATTCGGCATACATCATCCCGCCATGCGACTGTACAATGTTTTCGGCAATCGCCAGACCCAGTCCTGTTCCACCTGTTTCTTTGGAACGGGATGCTTCTGCGCGGTAGAAACGTGCAAAGAGTTGTTCCAACACTTCTTTCGAGATTGGATCTCCGGCGTTTCGAACGGCAATCGTCACGACTCCATCATTTCTTAAAACTTCCATTGTTATGACAGAATCTTCGTGTCCGTATTTAATCGCATTCGATAAGAGATTGTTAATCACGCGCACCATTTTCTCGGCATCGAGTTCAAGCACCACATCACGATTATTCGGCAAGACTTCAATCGCCATTTTTCGTTTGCGCTTCGAGCTCGAAGTCCGCTGCGACTTGCTCTAAGAAATTCACAATTGGAATATCATTGAGTCTAAGCGGTGCTCCATTTGGACGAGTGGTCGTATATTCGAATAAGTCGTCTACGAGTAATTTCATTTGTTCCGCCTTCGAATAGGCAATCTCTGCATAGCGCTTCGCATCGGCGCTCTCGACATTGGGTTGATTCACAATCAGTCCAAGATACCCAAGAATCGATGTCAGCGGTGTACGAATATCGTGCGATACATTTGTAATCAATTCATCCTTCGATTTCTCAATCGCACGTTCATCCTCTAGCGCATTCACGGTCGAATCGACCAAGCGGTTAATCGAGTTTACGACTTGCCCCATGTCTCCGGATAAACGGAACGGAATGCGTCGGTCATATTGTCCGTCCGCGATTAAATGCAACTCCTCCAAAATGTGGTTTAGCTGCATTTGTTGGTATCTTCGCATCAAGCGCCAATAAGTAAACGCCACTGCAAAAACGACTGATGTAATCGTGAAGATATTTTTGTAGAACGCAATTTGCTCGCGCTCGATATGCCATACTTCTCGAGCAGAGAACTCCACAGAAATAAACCCTGGCTCGTTAATCAGTTGGCTGACCATCACGAGAATCCCTAAGTATAAGAGGAATACGATACACAGCGTTACGATTCCTTCTAACACAAGTTCGCTGATTTCCTTTGGCGTGAGCGTTAAGAGTGTCGGTTCGTTTTTGACTTTTCGAAGGTGAAGAACTTTTTTATTATTTGTCTTCAATCTTGTAGCCTACTCCCCATACTGTTTCAATGACTTTTTCTCCGCCAGTCGCTTCGGCAATTTTATCGCGAAGGTGGCTTACGTGTACCATTACTGTTTTCGTTGAAACGATACTTTCTTGTTGCCATACTGTTTCGAAGATTTCATCTGCACTAAATACACGGTTTGGATGGCTCGCAAGCAAGTATAGAATTCCGAATTCTAATACCGTTAATTGAATTTCAGTGCCATCTGTTGTTGTCACTTGGTGAGATTCTTTCTTAATCGTTAAAGGTCCAATCGTAATTTCTTCGTTAGCTGGGCCTTCTTGCGTAATCGTTGAGCGGCGTAATAATGATTTTACACGCGCAATGACTTCAAGTGGGTTGAATGGTTTTGTAACGTAGTCGTCGGCACCATTTGTTAACCCTTGGATTTTATCGATATCTGTTGATTTCGCGCTTAATAATAGAATTGGCAATTGTGCATTTTCCTTACGTACTTCATGCACCACAGAAATTCCGTCTAAGCGTGGCATCATAATGTCCAAGATAATCATATCGATATCTGGATACATTTTTAATTTTTCAAGGGCTTGTTTCCCGTCATAGGCTTTTACAATTTCATAATTTTCGTTCTTTAAGTAAATCGTCAATAATTCAACGATTTCGCGATCATCATCTACTACTAAAATTTTCATGAGCATTCCCTCTTTTCATTCTTTTTCTACTTTATCCTATTAAAAATAAACCATTTTTGCTAGTAATTTTTACGATTCTTGACTTTTACTTAATAAATTCCTAAGAAATGGCTTAAAAACGGCCTCCAACACGACCATCACGCGAAGTTTTGTTATAATAGAATACGAAGAACTCTAAAGGAGAATCATATGACTCAATCACCTATTAGGCAGCAAACCATTCAATTGGTTGCGACACAAATCCCAAAAACTAAAAAACTCGAAGAAATGCTGACCCCGTTCGCGCTCGATGAGACACTGATTCGTCATCTCACAAAAGAAGAAGACGGGCCATTCGTTCACTTCTGGACGCTTGAAGATATCGTGATTCTTGGAATGACCGATACAAAGGTTCCTTATCTTGAACAAGGGCTAGAAAGACTGCGTGCCAACGGATTTACGCCGATTGTGCGTCAAGCAGGCGGGCTGGCCGTTGTGAGTAACGAAGGCATCTTAAACATCAGCCTTCTCTTTAAATAAACAAATGCCAACGATTAACGAAGCCTACGAATGGATGCAACAACTCATTCAAGAGACTTTCCCAGAAGCGGAGGCGCTTGGTGGGATCGAAGCTTTTGAAGTAGCAGACTCATACTGCCCGGGAGATTATGATTTAAGCATTCAAAACCGTAAAATTGCTGGGATTGCACAGCGTCGCTTGAAAGATGTGGTGTGCGTTTCGATTTACTTAAGCGTCTATGGAGACCAAAACCGTCGTGGCCTTGTTGTTCGTGATTTCTATGACCACGCACTTCAAGGAGAAGAAACGAAATGGCATTTCCCAGAAGTCAACGCCGACAGCATGTGGAACATTAGTGACGCTCTTGGAATCGACCTCACCATTGAAGACGTTCAAGTCCGCGTCCTACAAGCATTGACGAAGCTTGGATGCACGCTGGAAGAAAACGAAACAGACTTTATTCACACTCCAGATTTCCAAAAAGCACTTGAGCGTTTTGTGAAACGACAATAATCGTGTATAAAACGCGGTATAAAAGCTTTTTAAAAGGTTCGACCTCTTGCTTTTCTACCGAAAATAGCATAAACTGAAAGTGCTTATGAGTATTATTCACAATCTAATCGAAAGAAGGCGTTAATCGCATGACTGAAGCATTTAAACGTGAAAAAGTATTTCGTGACCCAGTACACGATTATATCCACGTGCAACATCCAATTATTCTTGAATTAATTAATAGTCGTGAATTGCAACGACTCCGCAGAATTAAACAAACTGGAGCGTCCATGTATACTTTCCATACAGCGGAACACTCACGATTCTCTCACTCTTTAGGGGTATATGAAATCGCCCGTCGTATTTGCGACAACTTTGCTCGTAACTATGCGACAAAAGAAGAAGGAGACGGACTATGGGACGACAGCAATCGTCTTGTTGTACTCTGTGCTGCCCTCTTGCATGATGTTGGGCACGGACCATACTCACATACTTTCGAGAAAATCTTTGATACAAACCATGAACAAATCACCATCGACATCATCTTGTCTGAGGAAACAGAAGTAAACCAGATTTTACGTAAAGTCTCTTCTACTTTCCCGCAAGAAGTGGCCAGCGTGATTCAAAAAACACATCCAAACCCTCAAGTGGTGCAATTGATTTCAAGCCAAATCGATGCAGACCGTATGGACTACTTGCTTCGTGACGCTTATTTCACAGGGGTAAACTACGGAACATTCGACCTTACGCGTATTCTTCGTGTGATTCGTCCATATAAAGGCGGCATTGCATTTACCTATTCAGGAATGCACGCGGTGGAAGATTACATCGTGAGTCGTTATCAAATGTACATGCAAGTGTATTTCCACCCAGTTTCTCGTGGGATGGAAGTCGTGTTAAATCACTTATTGAAACGCGCTGCGGCTTGCTACAACTCAGAATCGAATCCATTAAGACACTCTGCAACGTTCTTGAAACCTTTCTTCGAAGGAACTTGGACATTGGAAGACTACTTACGTCTCGATGATGGCGTGTTAAACACATACTTCTCTCACTGGTTACTAGAAGAAGATGCCATCTTAAGCGACTTATCCGATCGTTTCATTAACCGTCGTCCGTTTAAATCAGTGCCATTTAACCGTACAAACGATGGCGCTCAAATCGAACGTATGAAACAAATCGTAGAAGAAGTTGGATTCGACCCAGAGTACTACACTGCAATTAACAACAGTTTCGACTTACCATATGATTTCTATCGCCCAGATTCGATTAAACCAAGAACGCAAATCGAGCTTGTCGAACGCAATGGCAATATGGTCGAGTTGTCTCAAGTAAGTTCGATTGTAGATGCCATTTCCGGAAAAGTACGTGGTGACGAACGCCTCTACTTCCCTCGCGAAATGGTCAGCGGCGAAATGCAAAACGGCCTCTTCATGGACGACTATGCAGAGTTTCAAAATATCGCCGCACAACTCGACGTGTTCTCAAACCAAATGAAGTAAATTTTACTGAGCAAAAATAACTAAGGTTTCTACTTTTTCCATTACTCCAATCCTTTCGGATATCTTCATAGTAGCGATAATGGGGCATCGGATTGAGCCTTACGTCTCAATTCCTACCAAGCTTCAAACTGACTCTACGGGTTACAACTCTAGAGTCAGTAATTCACATTGGTTGCTATTCCCCATTACGAATCCTTCGCACTGTGAAGGATTCCTATAGAATCCTAAAGTTTTACGTAATGGAAGGATGTAGAATTGCTGTATTTTTGCTCAGATTCTTATTTTAAAGACGTCCAATTATCCAGATCAAAACACTACTTAACGCTATTGATCAATTTTCAAGGAGGAACTATGGCTATCAAATTAATCGCCATCGATATCGACGGCACACTTATCAATTCAAAACGCGAAATTACACCACGCGTAAAGGCTGCTTTAAACGCCGCAAGCGCACAAGGAGTCTATGTGGTTCTTTGTACAGGACGCCCATATCCTGGTGTTGAAGGACTACTGAAAGAACTCGACCTCGTGAACAACCATGATTATGTCGTAACTTACAACGGTACTCTGGTACAACAAACAGGGTCGAAAAAAGCACTCGTTCGCTTCTCAATGACACATGATGACCTAGAGCGCGTGAACGACTATGCTACAAATACAATGTACACTACCACGCCATCGATGAAGAAGCGATTTACGTTCCAACTGCAACAGTTGGTAAATACTCGATTCATGAAAGTGAACTTGTTGGAATGCCAATCGTGCACCAATTATACAAGGATATTCCAACCGATAAAGAATTCGTCAAGATTATGTTTGTCGATGAACCTGAAGTATTAGAAGAATTAATTCCAAATCTTTCTGACGACTTCAAGAGCCGCTACAACATTTTCCGTAGTGCTGGCTTCTACCTCGAAGTGATTCACCCTGAAGCGAGCAAAGGAAAAGCCGTGCATCATCTAGCCGATAAACTTGGCCTTACACGCGATGAAGTAATGTGCCTTGGTGACCACGAAAACGATCGTGACATGATTGAATACGCTGGCCTTGGGGTTGCGATGGGAAATGCGATTGATTCGATTAAAGAAATTGCTAACTTCGTGACAACAACGAACGATGAAGATGGCGTTGCTGTTGCCGTTGAAAAATTCGTTTTAAACAAGGAGAACTAGTCATGCTTCATGAGATGACTCTCTTTCCAAAACCGTATGCTTCTATTGCCTCCGGTCAAAAAACGATTGAACTTCGTCTCTATGATGAAAAGCGTCAATCGATTCAAATTGGTGATCAGATTCGATTTACCAATACCCAAGATGCTTCGCAAACAACACTCTGCGAAGTGGTTCAGTTGCATGTTTTTAAAAACTTTGCAGAACTGTACGAGAACCTTCCGCTATTAAAATGCGGTTATACTCCAGAAGACGTGGTCAATGCACATCCCGATGACATGTTGACTTACTATTCCAAAGAAAAACAAGCTCAATATGGAGTTGTTGGCATCGAACTCAAACGTATATAACAAAACGAGTCTATTAAGGCTCGTTTTTCTTTATCTTTCTCAGGAAATTAAACGTAGATTTCCTGAAAGAAGACTAATTTTTAGTTTTTCTAAATGAATTCAGGAACATTCTTTTGATTTTCAAGGTTTTAATCACTCATTTCCCGAATATTACAGGTTTAAAAAATTGTAATTTCCGTACTTTTGTGTATACTATAATAGTGTCTTAAAGAAAAAAAGGAGGACGAAACGATGAAATTAAAAAGAAGTGAACGTTTAGTCGATATGACACAACGTCTATTAGATAACCCACATACGTTAATCTCATTAACAACATTTACAGCATTGTATCAGTCCGCAAAATCTTCTATTAGTGAGGATATTGCTATTATCAAGAAGACTTTTGAAAAGCAAGGTGTAGGGATTATTCGCACAGTACCGGGTGCTGCAGGGGGCGTGATTTTTGTTCCGAAAATCAAACGCGAACAAGCATTGGCTGCTGCGGAAAAACTAAGAGAGCAAATGAACGATGCAAGCCGTCTATTGCCAGGGGGATATATTTACCTTTCTGATTTACTTGCAAAACCAGATGTATTACATGATTTAGGGAAAATGATTGCATCTGCATACGAAGATAAGAAAATCGACGCCGTTATGACGGTTGCAACAAAAGGGGTGCCAATCGCACAAACGGTTGCGAACTACTTAAACGTGCCATTCGTCATCGTGCGCCGTGATTCAAAAATTACGGAAGGTTCTACGGTAAGTATTAACTACGTTTCAGGTTCTTCTTCTCGCGTTGAGAAAATGGAATTATCAAAACGTACATTAGCTAGCGGATCAAATGTATTAATCGTCGACGACTTCTTGAAAGCCGGCGGTACAATCAACGGTATGCGTAGCCTTATTCAAGAGTTTGATTCAACAACAGCAGGTGCGGTTGTATTCTGTGAATCAGGGGTTTCAAACCACAACGTCACAGACTACTCTTCAATCATCAAGATTACAGAGATTGATACTGAAGCACAAACAATCAAAGCAGAACTAGGAAACTTCTTTGATACGCATGAATTTTTATAAGATAAAATGAAATAAAGCGAAGAGCCTCTAAGGTTCTTCGCTTTTTGTATGCATGAAAAATTATCATATATGATAATTTCGCTAAATGAAAAATAAGAATAGGGACCACAATGGCAATACCGCTAAGTAGGCAATGGTTGTCATTGTCACCACATTCGTGGCAAAATCAACATCTCCTTTAGCTTCTGCCGCTAAAATTGGCATAATCACGAGGGTTGGAATGGTCGATTGAATGATAAAGGTTTCTTTTAATAAGGTGTTATCCGCTCCTCCAACAAGTAACACTAATACCATTAATATTGGGAAAATAATAAAGCGTCCGGATAACGCAAGTACTGTATCACGGTCTATCTTCAGTGTTCCCAGGCCACTTTGTTGGAGATTGATTCCAATATACATGAGTGACAATGGTGTCACTAAACTTCCTACTATATTATTGGAATTTTGTGCAAACGTTGGAACTGGAATGCCAAGCGCCACAACTGCTAAAGCCACTAGAAACGCAATGAGCGGCGGTGAGCAGAGGCTCTTCCACTCGATTCCTTTATTTTTATTTCCGTCAGGACGGTCGATCGCTACGACATAAGTTCCAACGGTAAAAATCGACAATGTATTAATCACGTAGTAAACCAAAAAGTACGGCATCGCTTCTTCCCCAAAAAGAGAGAGGTTGAGCGGTAGTCCCATAAAGACCGTGTTCGCATTCACGAATGTATTGAGCATCACCCCGCGTCTTCCAACCGGAACTTTGAACAAAACTACAGCGCCCCATGCAACGATGTACCCTAGAATCACCGTAATCAATGGATAAAGACTCGCTCCAAAGAAGCCCACGAGTTGTTCTCTTGTTATGAATTTTAATACTGAAACAAAGATGGATGCTGGCAAAGCAATCTTCAAATCAAATCCGCAATGCTCTTACTGAACCCTTCCTTGAACCATCCCTTGGCCTGCAAGAGATAGCCGAGCGCGATGACCGCAAGTATCGTCACCATACTCGATAACGCCTGTATAATCACATGCTTGTCCTCCAAAAATAGTTACTTTTTTACAGATTCTTTCGATCCAATAATGTGAAGGTTAAGTAATCTGTAACAATTGTCTGCAGTCTTTCGTTATATCCACAATCGCCAGAAGCGTAGTTAATCACCATTCCTTGTAAAAACAAATAGGTTCCTCGGACGATATTGAATAATTTCTCTTCACTGATTGATTGAGGTAATACTGCTTGAATTAAAGATTTTAGTATGTTGAAACTCTTCATTCTTAACTGATTAATTGGTTTTGTGAATTCGGGTAAATCAACTTCTTCCCCTTCAACAATGAATAAAAGCTGGTTAGAGCTTGCATATTGAAACCCAAAGCGTATGAAGTGATGACATACCTCTAACAATCTATTTTCTATGCTCTCGCTCGATTGATAGATTTCTAATGACGTTTGATATAACTTTTCTAGTGGAGCACTAGCAACTTCAAACAGAATTTCATCCTTATTTTTAAAATAAAGATAAATAGTTGTATGAGAGCATCCTGCACGTTTGGCAATTTCACGAATCCCTACCTCTTGAAAAGACTTTTCTGCAAAAAGACTACTTGCCGCTTCTAAAATTCTATCTCTTGTTAACTGTTCTGAAACCATTCACTTTTCTCCATTTCTTGCAAAGCATTCTTCACTTCTCCACCATGAGCAACAGAAAGTATAGCATGGCTATATTCTTTCAATACTGAATGAGCTGTTTCTAAAGCTTTCGGCATATCTGCTGTATATTCTTTCATTGGTACGCTTAACACTCCAGCTCTGTTCGTCGTGAGAAGATCTCCTCCAATTAATAGATTATCCTCTGCATGATAATAACAGGTATGTCCCGGTGAGTGCCCTGGTGAATAAATTGCTTTGAGTCCGGCTTGTTCTAACAACTCATTTGATTCGGGAGTTCCTAACTCAATGAAATCCTGTTTTTTAAAAGTGAAAGGCTCTAGCTTCTCTCGACCAGGATATGGTTTTTCTCCTGAGACAAAAGGAATTTCTCTGCTGTCGATTACAATAGGAAGATTTGGTAGTAATGTTTTTAACGTTGGAATTCCCCCAATATGGTCAGAATGCCCATGCGTTAAAAATACTCCAGAAACTCTTTCCTTATCATAAAAATTACGAACAACATACTCTGCCATTCGGGGTAATAATTTAGCTAAACCACTATCAATTAAGAAGTATTGGTTATTCTTTTCAACAACCCAAATACTAACAATGAATATCCCAATATCAAACTCGAATTTTTCAATATGTGGACTAATTCTCTTTCTCTTTGAAATTAAACGATATATCAATTGATTCATTTCAACACCTCAACTGTCAACACTAACCACTGGTTATCACGTAATATAAACCCTTTTTTCACTCAAGTCAAGAAATAAAAAAAGCCTACCAAATAAATGGCACTGACCCCCGTAAATGAGAATTAAATAAAAACACCTCCAAGTTGGATTTGGTACAATATTATCAAATACGCATGGAGGTGTCTTTTTATGGTTAAAAATCGTGTTGCTTATTCAGCCGATATTAAAAATAAAGCCGTAGAAATGAAATTACAGGGATATAGTACAAAACAAGTAATGCAGGAGTTAAACATTAAAAACAAAACGCAAGTAGAAACATGGTTTAGATGGTATAAAAATGGAGAAACACATCGTTTCCACCAACAGGTGGGTAAACAATATTCTTATGAAAAAGGAATGGCTAAACTTTCTGAAATCGATCAATTAAAATTAGAATTACGAAGAAAAAGAAGTTGAATTAGAAATATTAAAAAAATACAAGGAATTGGAAAGGAAGTGTCGCCTCAAGCAGTTGTAAAAATTAGTAGAAGAATTGAAAGGTAAATATACAGTTCATTTAATCTGTTTTTTTGCCTTAATGTACCCATATCTACTTACTACCGATGGAAAAAGAAAGACTTTTCTCCAACCGTTATCGAGGAAACTATTGGTAAAATTTGTAAGAAAAACAAATTTATTTACGGGTACAGAAAGATTAAGCATTTGATTCAGAAGGAATTAAATCAGATTGTTAACCATAAGGTTGTGCAGCGGATTATGCAGAAAAAAATGGTTGGAATTGTGCCGTGAAAACGAAAAAAAGCTATCAAAAATAGGTAAACCTTTCTCAATTACTGGCAATACTCTGAATAGAGATTTTTTTCAGCGGATAAACCTATGCAAAAGTTGACTACTGATATCACATATTTACCTTTTCGGCCCTAAACGATTATATTTGTCGTCGATTATGGATTTATACAATGGAGAAATACTAGCTTATACAATTGGTTCTAAACAAGATACTAAGTTTGTATTGGATACTTTAAATCAAATTGACTTACCTAAGGGTGTTCTACTACATAGTGATCAAGGCAGCGTTTATACTTCCGCCGAATACTACAATTTATGTAAAGAAAAAAACATTATCCGCAGTATGTCCCGTAAGGGGACACCCGCAGATAATGCGCCCATCGAAAGCTTCCATTCTTCCCTAAAGTGCGAAGCTTTCTACATAAAAGATGAAGTAATAACTTCATCTTCTATTGTAATTCAAATTGTAGAAAATTACATCAAATATTATAATGAAAATAGAATCCAACAAAAATTGGACTACCTGTCTCCGGTTGAATACCGGAGACGGTAGCCCTAGGGTGTTTTTATTAAATTCTCACTTTTTGGGGTCAGTCCCAATGGTAAGCTTAGTTATTATGCTTTTTACGGAAGGCACTCACGATAAATGAGATAAATAAAATCACGAGGAACACACATGTAATCGCGGCTCCCGGAGGTGCTTCGTAAATATAGGAAGCGGATAGACCTGCAAAGAATCCAATCAGACTGATGATAATTCCACCGATAATCACGCCATTAAACTTACTGCTCACTCGAAGCGCAATCGATGCTGGCAATACAATAACGGCTGACACTAGAAGTGACCCTGCGATTGGCATCATCACTGCAATCACAACCCCTGTGATAATCGTAAAGAGGTTTGTCATCAAGCGAACGGGTAACCCCGCTGTCATCGCTGTATCTTCATCAAACGATAATACATATAGTGGTTTACGGAAAATCACGTATAATCCCACTACGACAACTGCTAATAGAATCATAATCCACATTTGCTCATTTGTAATCGTCACAATCGAACCGAATAAGAACTGATCCACACTTAATGTTGAACGTCCTTTTTGCATATTCATCAGGATGAGGGCAATCGCCATTCCTCCCGACATTAGAATCGCAACGGTAATTTCAGAATATCCTCTAAAGTATTTTCCAATCGCTTCAATGAAAATTGCGGCGATAATCACCACAATCAGCGTTGTGAGTGTTGGATTCATCCCCAAAAGAAATCCTAGCGCTACCCCAACAAGGGACACGTGCGACAAGGTGTCGGCCATCAGTGACTGTCTTCTAAGAATTAAGAACAATCCAAGAATTGGCGTGATAAAAGCCATCGCTATTCCTGAGATGAATGCTCTTTGCATGAAACCATAGAAAAACATCTCCATGGAGAATCCTCCTTTCGTTGCAGATGGATATGTTTATCCACGTATTGTTCAAGCGCTTCTTCCTCATGAGTGACCATTAAAATGGCTTTCCCGTGATGAGCGCATGCATGGTGTAATAAATGATAGAATCTCTCTCTCGAAGCCTTATCCATACCGGCAGTCGGTTCATCGAGGACGAATAAATCTGGATCTGTCGCAAAAATTCTTGCTAAACAGATGCGTTGTTTTTGCCCTCCTGATAAATCTCCGATACGTTTATTACGTTGATCCCACATCCCTACGGATTTGAGAGAGCGTTCAATATGTTCATGATCTTCTGCATTTAATTTTTTGAACCAGCGACCTTGTTGGTAACGACCCGACGCCACAAGTTCATACACATTTGATGGGAACCCTACATTAAAAGAAGAAATCTGTTGCGGAGCGTATCCAATCGATAACTTCTCGCCATTGCTATTTTTCTTTGCAATCGTGGCTTTCCCACTCTTTGGTGTTAAGAGTCCTAATATATTTTTTACTAAAGTAGACTTCGCTGCTCCGTTTTCCCCAGTCAAAATGACAAACTGACCTGGTTCCACTGTAAAGCTAATATCTTCAAGTACTGTCTCTTGTTCATATGAGAAAGAAAGATGTTCTACTGAAATATAACTCATGCCTTTCTCCTTTCTAAATCGTAGTGATTCTTTTTTATACAATGGATAGAATAGCATATTGAGTGCACTCCGTCAATGTTTCGCCCTTTCAAGACATATCATTCGCTTCTATTAAAGTAGCAGAGTATACTCTTTTCTGTTCAATAAAAAGGAGGAAGACAAATGTCTATCATTATTACTATTTTAACGGCCCTCGTTGCACTGGAATTCGTGTATATTTTCTACTTGGAAACACTCCAAACGACTTCAGAAGCCACAAGCCGCGTCTTCAATATGAGTGTTGAAACATTGAAGAATGCCAATATTACGACGCTCTTTAAATCAAGGTGTCTACAACTTGATGATTGCCGTAGGATTAGTCTTTGGATTAATCGTTGGTTCTAAAGAATTGGTCGGATTCTTACTTTTCAATATCATCGTCGTAGCAGTATACGGCGGACTTACTAGCCAAATTAGCATTATCTGGAAACAAGGTGGACTAGCAATTGTAACGTTCATCTTATTACTTGTTTTATAGTAACTTGAAAAGGATTCGAGATAATCTTAATATGGTGTATAGCGAAGTTACTGATAGCATCACTAAAAAGTAAAACCCCTTCTAAGATTGGCACTGACCCCCGTAAATGAGAATTAAATAAAAACACCTCCAAGTTGGATTTGATACAATATTATCAAATGCTCATGGAGGTGTATTTTTATGGCAAAAAAACGTGTGGCTTATTCTGTCGATACAAAGAATAAAGCCGTAGAAATGAAATTACAGGGATATACTACAAAACAAGTGATGCAGGAGTTAAACATTAAAAATGAAACTCAAGTAAAAACATGGTTTAGATGGTATAAATGGAGAAACTCATCGTTTCCACCAACAGGTGGGGAAACAATATTCCTATAATAAAGGAATAGCTGAACTTTCAGAAATCGATCAATTAAAAATTAGAATTACAAAGAAAAAGAAGTTGAATTAGAAATATTAAAAAAATACAAGGAATTGGAAAGGAAGTGTCGCCTCAAGCAGTTGTAAAGTTAGTGGAAGAATTGAAATGTAAATATACAGTTCATTTAATCTGTTTTTGCCTTAATGTACCCATATCTACTTACTACCGATGGAAAAGAAAGACTTTTCTCCAACCGTTATCGAGAAAAACTATTGGTAAAATTTGTAAGAAAAAAACAAATTTATTTATGGGTACAGAAAGATTAAGTATTTGATTCAGAAGGAATTAAATCAGATTGTTAACCATAAGGTTGTGCAGCGGATTATGCAGAAAAAAATGGTTGGAATTGTGCCGTGAAACCGAAAAAAAGCTATCAAAATAGGTAAACCTTTCTCAATCACTGGCAATGCTCTGAATAGGGATTTTACAGCGGACAAACCTATGCAAAAAGTTGACTACTGATATCACATATTTACCTTTCGGTCCTAAACGATTATATTTATCTTCCATTATGGATTTACATAATGGAGAAATCCTGCGTATACAATTGGTTCAAAAACAAGATACTAAGTTTGTATTGGATACTTTAAATCAAATTGACTTACCTAAGGATGTTCTACTACATAGTGATCAAGGCAGCGTTTATACTTCCGCTGAATACTACAATCTATGTAAAGAAAAAGGCATTATCCGCAGTATGTCCCGTAAGGGGACTCCCGCAGATAATGCGCCAATCGAAAGCTTCCATTCTTCGCTAAAGTGCGAAGCTTTCTACATAAAAGATGAAGTAATAACTTCATCTTCTATTGTAATTCAAATTGTAGAAAATTACATCAAATATTATAATGAAAATAGAATCCAACAAAAATTGGACTACCTGTCTCCGGTTGAATACCGGAGACGGTAGCCCTAGGGTGTTTTTATTAAATTCTCACTTTTTGGGGTCAGTCCCATTATTACTTAGAAGGGGTTTTATTTCTATTGTAATTCGCACTAAAAGAATCCATTAGCCTTCTTTACGATGACCTTGAACAAATAATCCGAACCCACTCAAAGCTATACAAACTCCCACTATAACTGTTGTTAGGACTCCTGTTGTCCCTGTATTTGGTAGTTCTGCTTCTGTTGCTTTCTCCGAAGTCTGCACTTCTGTTGATTCTGGTTGTTCTACATTTGCTTCCTTTTGAGTCGTTGGAACTTCTGTTGTTTCTAATTTTTCATCAGTTGATTCCGTTTGATTGCTTTTGTTCTTCTGTTGATTCTTCTGGCGCTGGTTCTTCGTCAGCAACAAACGTCCATGTACCAGTGAATTTTTAAATTCCATCCATTAAGATCCCACTCACTAAGAAGTTTTTTTCTGATACATCATATGAAACGAATGTCCACGTTCCTTTTTTTGGTAGAATCGTAAAAAAAGTAGTTTGCTTTGGTTGCTCAGCAACAATCTTCGTTTCACTATACTCTTTTAGATTTCTATAATAATAGTAGTAAGTTCCTTTGTGAACCGGTTTTAAGTGATCTAATACTCCTTCAATCTCTTTGCCTTTTGTTCCACTAACAAATTCATATTCCACGTTACGAGGTATTGGTTTCCAATAAAGATTAAGAAATTCTTGAACTTTTGGGAAGTCATAGCGGAATTTCGAATTCTTATGATAATCTAACTCTACCCGCAACCCGTCTCCTGACGGGTCAGGTTTCGGATGGTATTCCCATTGGGCATCGTCATCTTTCATAATGATTGGTTCGTACTTACCAGTAGCTTCATTCCAGTTCATTAGTTTCTGAATAATTTTTAAGTTTTCAGGAATATCAACATGATTTTCAAAATCCGCATAAGAAATACGCGTTGTTTTAAGTTTGGCTGCTTCATTTACCATTGATTCTGGCAAAGGAACAAATACTGGTCCACCAACTACATATGAATAATCAATATAATCAAACCACTTCCATTTACCTGTAAATACTACATCCCCGTTTTTGATTGTTCTAGCATCTGAATCGAATCCTTGGAAAACCCAATACCCTTCTCCTTCAACAACTTGGCGTGGTATTCCCTCACCAACTACTTTTTTAAATTCAGTTGTTGGTTGAACTAAACTACCTACAGGATACTCTTCGTCTCCAGGTAATACATCCAATACTCTTTGAGGTAATTCTTTTCCAGGCGTATTACTTATAAATTTATATTTTACTTTATAAGTTACTGCAGGCGTCTCTTCAGCAAATGCAACTTGTGTAATTGATGGCGTTGATGGTGCAAATATACTCGCGATAGCCATCGAAGCTGTAAGTCCCACAAGTTTACGAATTAAATTTCTCTTTTTATTTGAATTCATTGTTCTTCCTCCCGTTTTGGTTAGATGATACCATAAATAATTACTCTTTACAACACTTTGTGAATCTAATAACTTGTTTTTCTATCAGTCTTATTATATTGCTTTTTGGATTTCATGGTGATATCATTTAGATATCAAATAGACAAAGGAGTCTTTTTTATGAACGAAAAAATTTTAAAAACAAAGTCTAACGGTTTTGCTGCGTTGTTTTGTATTTTACTCCTATTAATCCTTTCAGTTGTGGGCTTTATTTCCTCAATTACATTGATTAGAAACGACGGGCTTCAAGTATTTTGTATTATCCTCAGCATTCTAGTATTTATCAGCAGTCTTGTCCTTTCTGGAGGACTAAAAGTGGTTAAACCTCAAGAAGCGATTGTTTTGACGCTCTTTGGGGAGTACACAGGAAGCATTAAGGAACCGGGCTTCTATTTTGTAAATCCATTTAGCGTGGCTGTAAATCCTGCTGCGAAAACAAAATTAGGCCAAAGCGGTGACGTCGATCGTCAAAGCACTCCGGTCACAATTAGCACTACAGGCGGCGTTGAAGCGAACTTAAATGCCTTAAAAAATCAAATTTCTCTAAAAATTATGACATTAAATAACTCTCGTCAAAAAATTAACGATTGCCTAGGAAACCCTGTAGAAATCGGAATCGCTGTTACTTGGAGAATGGTCGATACAGCTAAAGCAGTCTTCAACGTAGATAACTACAAAGAATACTTATCTCTTCAATGTGATAGCGCGCTTCGTAATATCGTACGTATCTATCCATACGATGTAGCTCCAAACGTCGACACAACAGGTGATGGCGTTGCCGATGAAGGTAGCTTACGTGGTTCAAGTGAAGTCGTTGCAAACGTATTCGCGATGAGATTCAAGCACGTGTTGAAAATGCAGGTCTTGAAATCATCGAAGCGCGTATCACTTACCTTGCTTACGCTCCAGAAATCGCTGCAGTAATGCTTCAACGTCAACAAGCTTCAGCAATTATTGACGCTAGAAAGATGATTGTAGACGGTGCTGTTGGAATGGTTGAAATGGCGTTAGAACGCTTAAACGAAGGAGAACTCGTAGAACTTGATGAAGAACGTAAAGCTGCGATGGTCTCTAACTTACTAGTTGTTCTTTGCGGAAATCATGATGCTCAACCAATTGTTAACACAGGAAGCCTATACTAACGATGGCTGATTTAAAGAAAAAACAAATTCCATTACGACTGTCATCTAAATTATATGCTGCTATCGCATCATGGGCAGAAGATGATTTTAGATCAGTCAACGGACAAATCGAATACTTATTAACGGAATGCGTGAAGCAACGTAAGAAAGATGGTAAATACGTCTCTGAAACCATTGATGAACCATTTGAAATCGATATTGAATAACAAAAAGGATGGACGAATTTCGTCCATCCTCTTTTTCTATTTATTCAAATTGTCAGCAGGTCGTTGATTGCTCCAGCCAAAAGAAAATTAAGCACCATGATTACGAAGAATCGTGCGGATTTTATAATCGCAGTAATGGGGAATAGCATTAAATGCGAAAAAGCTGGAGTTAGAAATTTATTCCTTACTCCAGCTTTGAGGCTTTAAAGGTGAAAGACTTCGGCTCGAGCCGGTGCCCCATTACAGCGATTATAAACAAATCCGCAAGGATTCATAGTAATCATAATAGAAGTTTTGAAGCACTTTATTGTTTAATTTTCTTTTGGCTATGCAGTGGTTTAGCGAAATCATACGACCTGCTGCAGTTTGAAGGGCGCTCGTTACGACCACTTCAATCTCTTGATTCATATAATATTGTCCATCTTCCACGACAATCATCGTACCATCATCCAAGTACGCAACCCCTTGTTGGCGCTCCGTTCCCGATTTAACCACCGTTGTCTTCAACGTTTCTCCTGGAATCACAACTGGCTTGATGGCTTGCGCTAACGCATTAATATTAAAGACTGGCACATTTTGGAACTCACTGACTTTATTTAAGTTAAAGTCGTTCGTGATAATAATGCCGTCAATCGCCTTCGCTAAGCGAATTAACTTGCGGTCCACTTCATTAATATCGTCATAGTCTCCATCGTAAATTTCAACTTTAATATTCTCTTCTTTTTGAAGAGCGTTTAAAATATCTAATCCACGGCGCCCTCTCACACGCTTCAAGCTATCAGCGCTATCGGCGATATATTGTAATTCATTCAGTACAAATACTGGAATCACGAGCACTCCTTCGATAAAGCCTGTTTTAGCGATATCGTAAATTCGTCCATCGATAATGACGCTTGTATCGAGCAGTTTGTATTTTCTGAAGTTATCTCCTGCTTTACGTTCAAGCACTGGAGAATCCTCCGTTTTCTTTCTTGTCCCCGTAAAGGCTTTTAAAATATCTTCACGACGCGTCGTTCCAACATAAAAGCCAAGGTACCCAAAGATAATACTTAAGGCGATTGGTAAAGCTTGCGTAATTGCTGGAATTTGTAAGTTTGTAAATGGCAATCCAACGAGCCATGCGACTAAGAGTCCAATCAGTGCGCCAATCATTCCAAAGAGTAAATAGCTCACAGAAAGTTGGCTAACGAGTTTTTCAAGTCTACGAATACCCTTTAAAATCGGATCCGTCACGAATAGGGAAATAAAGAATAAAATAATGGCACCTAACAAAATACTCGTAACTTGCGATGTTAACCATTCATTCGTAATGTCGAATGCTTGCCATAGACTTGGAAAATACGTTGCACCTAAAGACCCTCCGAGCAATACGAAAATCAGTTGCAATAACTTTCTTCCGTATGCTCGAAATTTTTTAGGTTGTTCCATAACAGTTCTCCTTTCTAATTTTCTTTCCCGAAGGCTTTGTAAATAGCTTCTTTGACAGAAGATACTCCAACGACTTCGATATTTTTTGGAAGTTCCCATCCATCTAAATTATTTTTTGGAATAAAGACACGCTTGAATCCGAGCTTTCAGCCTCGCGAACACGGTCATAGACACGATTCACTTTACGAATTTCACCAGTCAAGCCGATTTCTCCGATAAAGCAATCACCCATTTGCGTTTCTTTTTCCTTGTAGCTTGAAACGATACTCATCGCAATCGCTAAGTCGACTGCAGGCTCATTGAGTTTCAAACCACCTGTTGATTTAAAGTAAGCATCTTGGTTTTGTAATAGAAGACCTGCACGTTTCTCAAGCACCGCCATCAAGAGCGCGACACGATTATAGTCCAGACCACTTGTGGTACGGCGTGCGTTTCCCAAAGGCCGTTGGTGATAATAAACATTGTACCTCGGTTAAAATTGGCCTTGTTCCTTCAAGAGACACGACGATTGCCGAACCTGTTGCGCCTGCAAGACGTTCTTCTAAGAAGACTTCGGAAGGGTTCGTTACTTCGTTCAGTCCTTCTTGATGCATTTCGAAAACGCCAATCTCGTTGGTGGATCCAAAACGGTTTTTCACGGAACGAAGCACGCGGAAACTATGATGTTTATCCCCTTCGAAATAAAGAACGGTGTCCACCATATGTTCCAACATACGTGGCCCTGCTAATGCTCCTTCTTTTGTCACGTGACCTACGATAAAGATGGCAATCTGATTGAGTTTCGCTAGTCGCATCAATGTAGCTGTCGCCTCACGAACATGAGACACACTTCCTGCAACCCCATTTGCTTGCGGATGTGTCATCGTTTGAATCGAGTCGATAATGACATAGTCCGGTTTCAACGCTTCTACTTGCGCAACAATATCTTCTAGGTTTGTTTCAGCGTAAATATAAAATCCGTCTGCTTGCATCCCGAGACGCTCCGCACGCATTTTGATTTGAGACGCACTTTCTTCTCCTGAGACATAGAGAACTGTTCCTTGTGTTTGTTGTAATTCACTAGACACTTGTAATAATAAGGTAGATTTCCCAATCCCTGGGTCCCCACCAATTAATACTAGAGAACCCGGAACCACGCCACCTCCGAGCACACGGTCCAATTCGCTAATGGATGTCTTCACACGATTTACGCGCTCATAAGAAACCTGGTCTAATCGCATTGGTTTGTCTTATGTGCTTCTTCTGAATGTTGCACTAAGGAAGGACGTTTCGCATTGCTCGTCGTTTCCTTGAACTCTTCCATCGTAGACCAGTTCCCGCAGTTTGGGCATTTCCCTAAATATTTTGGTGAATTATATCCACACTCTCTACATACAAAACTTGTGGCTGCTTTTGCCATTTTGGCTCCTTTCTAACGAACGCCAGAAGAACCAAAGCCGCCTGTACGTTCATTCATATCGTTTTCTTCATCCGCATCCGCTTTTAAGAACGGTAGGAAGATTCCTTGGCCGATACGATCGCCTTTTTTAATTTCTTTATCGAATAATCCGAAGTTTAATAATTGGAAGTAAATATGCCCTTCATTGTCAGGGTTGTTGTAGTAGTCGCTATCCACGATTCCAACACCGTTTGGTAAGACAAGGAAGTGTTTCAATGGGTTACTTGAGCGGTTCGCCAATTGTAAGTACTCATCTTCTTGCATATAAGACTTAATTCCCGTTGGAACAAGCACTGGTTTTAAGACTTTTTGCTCTTTTGCAAGTTCCGCTTCCACTGTTTCTTTATCTGTTGTATAAATCCATTGTTTTAATTGAGTGGCTGCAAATTTGAAAAGCATTTTCCAAATGCTTGGTAATACGATATCTTCGGCAGCTTCGAAGTCATATCCTGCTGAATGTTTTGTCGAACGTTTTGGAACATTGATTCCTTTTCCTTCATAAGCAGATACGATTTCAAATCCACGTTTTCTTTCCATTTCATCACCTTTTTCATGTAAGTTTCTAACCCCTATCATAACATTGTTTGCCACGTGTTGCATCCTTCTCAATACTTTTTTACTTCTTTATTATAAGTTACGTCCAAATTTTAAAAATAAGGGACACTTTTTGGGCAAAGTGCACAATTTTTTTACAGTCGTTTTTTTGTGCAACCTTCCTCTATCTCTTTTTTTCCCTAAAAAATCGTAAACTGTTACTGTAAAAACAAATTATAGGGGAAATCCTAATGGTAGAAATGCAATTAAATCATATTCACAAAAAATATGACAACGCGGAAAACTATTCCGTAACAGACTTTAACTTACACATCAAAGACCGCGAGTTCATCGTATTCGTAGGCCCTTCAGGATGCGGTAAATCAACAACTCTTCGTATGATCGCTGGTCTTGAAGATATTTCTGAAGGAGAATTAAAAATTGGCGACGTTGTAATGAACGACGTAGCTCCAAAAAGATCGTGATATCGCGATGGTATTCCAAAACTATGCCCTATATCCTCACATGAGCGTATATGACAACATGGCATTCGGTTTGAAATTACGTAAATACGACAAAGCTGAAATTGACAAACGTGTTAAAAACGCAGCAGAAATCTTAGGCTTAGCTCAATACTTAGAACGTAAACCAGCTGCTTTATCTGGTGGTCAACGTCAACGTGTGGCTTTAGGACGTGCGATCGTTCGTGATGCGAAAGTATTCTTAATGGACGAACCTCTTTCTAACTTAGATGCTAAATTACGTGTTGCGATGCGTGCTGAAATTGCGAAATTACACCGTCGTTTAGAAACAACAACAATTTACGTAACTCACGACCAAACAGAAGCGATGACAATGGCTGACCGTATCGTTATCATGAAAGATGGTTTCGTACAACAAATCGGTACTCCACAAGAAGTGTACAACACTCCTAACAACGTATTCGTAGCTGGATTCATCGGATCACCAGCAATGAACTTCTTCAATGTAACATTACAAGATGGCGTGATTTCAAATGGTAAAGGTTTATCATTACAATTACCTGAAGCGAAGAGAAAAACTTCTTGAAGACAAAGGTTACAACGGAAAAGATTTAATCTTCGGTATCCGTCCAGAAGATATCAAAGGTGCTCAAATCGCTATCGATACTTATCCAGCAGCAACAGTGAAATCAGAAGTTGTTGTATCAGAATTACTTGGTGCAGAAACAATGCTTTACACTCGTGTTGACGATACTGAATTCGTATCTAAAGTGGATGCACGTGACTTCCACAACCCAGGCGAAACAGTTGAATTAGCATTCGACTTAAACAAATCTCACTTCTTCGACAAAGAAACTGAGGAAGTTATTCGCTAAGAATAAACTACAGAAACTACAAAAGCTGACAGCTCAAATGAGCCGTCAGCTTTTTTCTTTTACAAATTTATTCGTCTACTTCTTGAAACTCACATTCAAAGCGATATTCAAAGAACTTCTCGATAACGGCTTTGAGTTCATCCGTACTTAGCTTTTGAATAATCGCATCGAAATCAATCGCTTCTAATTCATCTTCAGTCAACTTTTGATAAGGCGGAAGATCTGAATATTGTCTTAATTCGTCATAAACAATAAAATCCCCATCGATAAAAGACTCAATAAGTCCACGTCTTTGAAGAAGGTAAAACAACTCTGGATAACTATCAGCTGTAAAACTGTACACCGTCTTATCAGAATAAATACCGCAACAGTGTGTTTGGTTCAGATTTAATTTCACTTTTGTCATATTGTTTCCGCCTCCACTATTTTGTTCTCCGTAAAAGTAAGGAGAAGAGGAGATTTGAACTCCCGCGCCGCTTTCACGACCTATCGCATTTCGAGTGCGACCCCTTCAGCCTCTTGGGTACTTCTCCATGATTCTAGTATAGTACGGAGATTTTCTTCAATCAATCCTTTTTTAACGATATCGTTAAAAAGCCCGTTCTATTTCATATATACAAACCATTAGTAAAGATAGAATTATTCGTCTAAATATTTTATATCCTGGGCGCTGAGCTAATGCAACTTGTCTACTAAAGTTGAAACTCATCTATGTTAATGCTAATATGAGCTTACAGAGGGATTTACTCCCATATGATGGATTTAGAAATAAATCCTGATTCAAAGTATAGAGTTTAACACTCATAAAGGTAGTCATAATGATGACTACCTTATTTATTTAATAAACATTTATTTCTATAAAAATAAAAAGGATAGTCAAAAAAAGCAGGGAGCAGAGTCCCTGCTTTTTACTATTTATCTTTAAAGTCATCTTTTATAAGTCTTTCTGCACATTGATTTAATTTGCTTGCTGTTTCAAACGAAACGTTTTTCAATTCTCTAGTTCCGTTGATTAGCCTTGCAATGAGCGGTTGTGAAACACCACTTTCTTTTGCAATCCGATATCCTGAGTAATTCTCAAATAACCATTTTATTTTGTATTCATCCGCTTTTAACATAGTGTTCTCCTAATCTTCTGTATTTAATACTTCCCATTTAATTGTCATTCTTGTTTCCTCCTGAATACCATACGATCAAAGCAACTACGATAATAATAATTATATGTTTCATCTTGATTTCCTTTTTCTACTTAATATATAATCGAGGGGAGGGAAGTTATCCTTCCCCTCTTGAAAAACGTCATATCCTTCTTTTGCGGTTTGGGTTTTGTCGTTTTTCTTTTTTTGTGGCTTTGTACCACTCTCTAGCTTCTTTTGATATTGCAACAGCAATTCTGACAATCGCTACTCGAGTTGTGATTTTTCCCTGTTCTAACCTCTTATTTCACTCATTTTCATATTGTTGTAACCCTCTTTCAGTTCTGTAATCGGAATTGGGGGAAGGGGGTGTTTTTATGAAAATAAAATTTGATTTTAAAGAACTAGATAAGAAATTAGAAAGTCTAAGTGGAAATGTTCCACTGGATGAATTATTAAATTCTAATTTCATAAGGAAGTATACTCAATTCCAAACTGCTCAAGAGTTTGCGGATACTAGTTCTTTTGACTTTTCAAACATTGAGTCTATCAACTCTAATGATTTGGATAAATTTGTTTCCGCACATACCAAGTTCTCGTCTTGGCAAGAAATGCTTAATCACGCTGGCGCGGAATGGATTCAAAATCAATTTTAATTTTTGATTTGGAAATCTTATCTAGAGCTTCTTGAAGGTTGTCTTTTTCTTTAGCAACTTCAAGAAGCTCTTATAATTCGTCTAATCCTTAAACAATAGTTTTAACTTCTACATCCATTCGTATCATCTTCTAAAAGAAGATAAGTTACTAATAACAAAAAGATTATACTCTTGATAAATTAATCATAATAGAAAGTCAAAAGGATAGTCAATTTATATCTATACAAAATAAAAAACCACCGACACGTGGCCGGTGGAAAAAAGGATTAGAAATATTTATTTGGGAGGATAAATATTCTCTTTGGGAATAACTAAAGTATAGAGGCACATTATGAAAATACTATGAAAATACAATTTTCATTTTGCACTTTCTTTTCACTTTTTTTCTATGAGAATCTTTACTTATTTATGATATGCATGTCCGGCATTAATACGGAATGCACGGTAAATTTGCTCAGTTAGAACGAGTCTCATCAATTGATGCGGCAACGTAATACGGCCAAATGAGATCTTGCGGTCGGCACGTTTTTTCACGGCCGGACTCAACCCAAGAGAGCCGCCGATGACAAAGACCATTGAACTCTTCCCATGAAGCGCGAAGGTATCCATCTCTTTTGCGAGTTGTTCTGAACTCACTAAGTCACCTTCAATCGCCATCGCTACAACGACATCTCCATCTTTAATTTTAGAAAGGATACGTTCGCCCTCTTTTTCGAGCACTTGTTCCATCTCTTTATCGCTTAAATTCTCAGGAGCTTTCTCATCTGGCACTTCCACAACCTGGAACTTGCAGTAGCTACCTAAGCGTTTCGCGTATTCGTCGATTCCTTGTTTTAAATATTTTTCTTTCAGTTTTCCTACACTCACAATTGTGATATTCATTTGATCCCCTCATTTCACAAATTATCTTACCTTTTTTTGGAAAAAAATGCTTGTTTTATCCCTTTATCCACAGTTATCCACAAAGTTATCCACATGTACACATGTTCGCCCCTAAATTTTGGGCTTTTTTTATGAAAAACACTAGATATTGATTCAAAATTTTTTTATTTGTTATCTAATTGTTATATTTCTAAAAGGTGGAAAGATGCGAGTTATCCACAGTTATCCACACACTTTTTTTGTGTATACCAAAACACTGTTATATCAACGTTTTTTTAGCAATTGACCACCAAAGTTATCCACAATAAAAAAATTTATCATGTGAATAACTTTTTTTCAATAAAAATCCGATAATTAAGCCATTTTTTTAGGCTGTCCATTTTTCAACACTGATTTTCTACTTCACAGACTTGACAAGGGGGTAAACCCACAGTTTTCCACAGACTTATCCACATTTTTGTGGATAACCTTGTGGAAATACACAAAAAAGTCGAATAGCAATCCGCTATCCGACTCCTTTTTCGTTATTGTTATAAACTTGGACTGTTCGTTTCTGTTAGAGAAATCGTTGTTGTTTGTTTTTGTCCATTTCTATAGTATGTTACTTCAAGCTTATCGCCAACTTTATGGCTGTAAAGAACTTTACGTAAGTTTTGAATGCCTTCGATCTTTTTTCCATCCATTTCAACGATGACATCGTAGGCTTGTAATCCTGCTGCTTTGGCACTACCTTTCGCCATGACTTCTGCAATAACGACTCCGTTCTTCACATCTCGTGGTAAATTCAATTGCTCGATTACTCGTTCATTCACACTTGATAAGTTTACCATTGAAATTCCAAGAGCTGGACGTGTAATTTTCCCGTCCGTTTCAAGTTGTTTAATAATAGAAACAACTTCGTTACTTGGAATCGCAAATCCCATTCCTTCAACAGAAGATTTCGAAATCTTCATTGAGTTAATTCCGATGACTTGGCCAGCGCTATTAATTAACGCTCCCCCTGAGTTTCCTGGGTTAATCGCCGCATCTGTTTGAATGGCCGTTACGACCCAGTCTTCTTGTCCATCACCATCAACGTCTGTGGCAACAGCACGGTTAGTTGCTGAGACGATTCCTTGCGTTACACTTGTTGCGAATTCACTTCCAAGAGGGGACCCAATCGCAATCGCTGTTTGCCCAACTTCAACCTCATCTGAGTTTGCAAATTCTGCGACAGTTGTAACATTTGTATTGGCAATACGAATCACGGCTAAGTCTGTCCATTGGTCACTACCAACAAGCTCAGCTTTTTCGCGTGTTCCGTCTGCTAAAAGAACTTCCAATTCTTGTGACTTCGCAATAACGTGATAGTTCGTCACGATATAGGCATATCCACCCTCATTTTTATAAATGACCCCACTACCTTCAGACGCAGTAGCTAATTCTCCTCCGGTTTGTTGTGTGCCGTATAAGTTATTTCTTGAAGTTGCTTGTTTGTTAATAACTGAAACGACCGCATTCTTCACTTCCGCAACCACTTTAGTGATTTCTGTTCCACCTTTTGCGGCTGTTGTAGATGTTTTAGTTGTGTCTACTTGTGTTTGTGAGGGCTGTGTAGCAGGTGTTGTTGCTTGGTTTGCTGGATTTGTTACGGCCATAATTCCAACTCCTCCGGCAACAGCGACTGCTCCTCCCAATAATCCGCCGATAAAGCCATTTTTAAAAGCTTTCGATGATTTTTTTCTTTGTAATTGTTCTTGTGACATCTGCTCACTCCTCTCATTTGTAAATATACAATAATTTTTTGATGTGAAATTTATATGAAATTAAGCTTATAGAGTACTTAAAAAACTCTTTCGAACTTGCTAAGTTTTTAAACGGTAAATAACTTTGTAGGTTCATACGGATCCGTATGATAGAGCTCGAACGCCTGATGAACGCCTTTGTCATGCGTTTGGAAGATGCTTTCGGCTGTTTGATAGGCGATTTCCTTCATATTATTATCTTGACTTAAGTGTCCTAGATAAATTCGTTTCGTGCGGTCACCCATCATTTCACACATCGCAAGCGCGCCATCATCATTCGATAAGTGACCCTTGTCGCTTAAAATCCGTTGTTTCAAATGCCAAGCGTATGGTCCCATTCGAAGCATTTCTAAATCATGATTGCTTTCAATGAGATACGCATCTGCATTTTTCAACAAGCCTCTTAACTTATCACTCACATAACCCGTATCTGTCAGCATCACGAACTGCTTGCCTTCACGTTGGAAACTATAAAATTGAGGAGCTGCCGCATCATGCGATACCGCAAAACTCATGACATCTAAGTCTCCAAACGTGAGCGTTTCTCCGGTATTGAAGATTTCCTGTTGTTCGAGAGCGACTTTCCCAATCTTTCCAGCCATGGCTTGCCATGTTTTTCATTGGCATAAATTGGAATCCCGTACTTACGAGCCAGAACCCCAATTCCTTTAATATGGTCAGAATGTTCATGGGTGACGAGAATGGCATCCACATCCGAAATGGAGCGATCAATCTTCTCCATTTGCGCAGTAATGGCTTTACCAGTGAGTCCACAGTCCACTAATATTTTTTGTTTTGGCGTTTCGATGTAAGTAGCATTTCCCGAGCTACCACTCGCGAGTAAACTCACTTTCAAACCTTGTTCTTGCATGTTTATTCCCTTCTTATTGTTGTTGTACACTTTGCGTTGTTGTTGTGTTATTTGTGGTTGTACGCTGTGTTTGCGTATTGGTTGTTTCTAGCGTTTCATTCGCTAGAACTGTTCCATGAATTGCATCCACACGACGGGCGATTAATTGTCCGTCAGCTTGACGTATTTCAATATACCACGCAGGTGAGTAAATTGAAAAATCTTTTAGTACAAGCGATTGGTAGTAAGATAATTTCACCGATTGAACGGTTGCTTTTGAATTAATACGGCCTGCCAAGTAAAGGATTTCCACTGCTTTTTGAGCCGTAATCAATTCACGTTCTTTCCCAAGTACTTGCACACTTCCAGCATAAATCTGTTCGTAGCTTACGACTTGGTCATTGGCATTAATCGTGAAAATGATTTGGCTCGAACCGTCCATAATCGTTAGCTTGTCAGCTTTTTGCGTATAAATCACTTTACGAGTAGTCGGATTATAGGACGACCACGTATATTGATTTCCGAAGGCCACTTGATTATTTTCAACGATTTTTGTTAAATCCGCAAAGCTATCTGCAGATACAGATCCGCTTAAGTCTAATTGGATTGGTGTCACAAATTGCCCGTTAATAATATTTTTTTCTAGTGTTACGACTTGATTTGGTAAGCTAGACAATTTGCCATCTGTAGATTCCGGTGTTACTTGAATAATCGGAACAGCCTCTACCGTCGCATTCAGCGTTGGTAATGTAATTCCGTCTAACTTCATTTGGTCAATGACGTTAATACTTGTATTCAACGGATTTTTCACATCAGATCTTTTTGCCATACTAATCCGAATAAGAATAAATCGAGGATAAAGAAGCAGACGATGAGAACGACTGCGCTTCTCTTAAAATCCATCTGCGTCACCTCCCGTTGTTGTCGATCCATTCGCTGGTTCTGTTTGACTCTTCTCGGCTTTTAATTCAGCCAGAGTCTTCCAAGTACCATTCTTTTTAATGTACCATGTTGGTGTAAACTCAACGATTTGTACACTCTCACTACTGATTGTCCATGAATATCCGATACGAATATCTTCAATTTCATTCATGACGAAGCCTTCGTTCAACATTTCAGTGACGATTGTCTTCCCACCAACAACTGTTACCTTCTTACTTTTCGTTGGCAAAGGTGTTTGTGCAATCAGTGATGAGGTTCTCATTTTCTCGATTCCTGTTGAATTGACCTTTATTTGCGTGAAACCTTCTTTGCCACTGGATAAGATTGGATAAGAATCCACGTAACGAACATATTCAACGAGATTATTATTTAAATCTACCGAGAATAGACTCACGCCCATTTGCCAGCCTCCAAGACGTTTCATCTGGCCGAAAGTTTGCGTTAAATTATTAGTATAGAGTAACGTTTCCTCTCCTGAGCGGTTCTCGAAGAAAGTGACCACATTTGTCGTACGATCTAATTTCAATTGCGATAAATTATCATTGTATACAACGGTCTTTCCGTCTCCACGCGTACGAATTTCTGATTGATTCGTAAATAACTGTGTAATATAGAAACTCATTGGAATCTGCTCAATTAAATAGGCAGACTGTTCCACATTCAAATTATCTTGTTCGACAAAGAATTGTTTTGTTTTTCCACGATACGATTCAACTTCGTAAAAATCACTATCCGCGTATAATCCCTCTAATGATGTTTTGAAACTTTCATTTACTTTAGCACTGTAGAGTTGTTTCGTGTCATCATTGATGAAATAAGCAGTAGAAGGATCATCTGTGCGAATCACAATACGAGAAAAGCGGTCATTATTTAAGTCGTCGATATTTCCATCAAAGAATCGGTTCACAATTCCAAATGAATGCAACCCATCAAATAAAATCTGAATTCTGGCTTCACGTAAGACGAGATTTTCATAACTAGTCTCGTCCATGACTTCTAAACGCGTTAAATTCGTAAATTGTTTATTTAAGTGTGCATTGACTTCCTTCATAATGGAAGCACTGCTCGTCATTTCGAACTTATTTGTTCGTTAGAACCATTCGAGTCGGTCTAAATACATCTTCTGTTGTATAAGTTGCACGAACTTGTACACCTGTATCTTGTTGTGTTGCAACTTTATTATTATTTTGCTTTTGATTCGTAAAGAAATCAACCGGACGTACTACGATGAGATACGTAAACACAAAGCTAATGGCCATTAAAACAAGGAGTGTCGTTAGCATTGCACGATAACGTTTAAAATTCATCCCATTCACCGTCCTCTTCAAATGGAACATATGGTAGAGAAACAAAGAATGTAGATCCTTTATTTTCAATACTGTTCACCCAAATTTTTCCACCGTGTAATTGAACGACTTCTTTCGCGATAGCCAGTCCAAGACCACTACCACCCATTGCTCTTGAGCGAGCCTTGTCTACACGATAGAATCGGTCGAATAAGTGTGGAATATCCTTACGCGGAATTCCTAACCCTTCGTCACTTACACTCACGATTAAGTCTGTATGAGTTTCCATTAAACGAACGATAATACGACCCCCATCTGGAGAATATTTAATCGCATTATTGATAATATTATCCAGCACCTGTGTCATCTTATCTTGATCAATTTCAACCCATAAGTCGCGTTGTGTAATATCCGTTAAAATACGGTAATTCTTTTCACGATATTGGTCACTCGAAAGCACCATATCGAAACGGTTGGCAATATGTTTCACCAACTCGTTCATATTCACGAACTCCTTATCGAGTTCAAGACGGTTTTGGTCCATACGCGATAAGTTGAGTAAGTCCGTAATCATACGCATCATACGGTCTGTTTCTGTTTCGATAACGTTTAAGAATTCTGGCGCAATTTCTTTATTTTCCCATGCACCATCCACTAACGCTTCTGTATAACTCTTGATACTTGTTAGTGGTGTACGTAATTCGTGGGAAACGTTCGATACGAAATTACGACGTTCTCGGTCGATTTTTTTCTTGCTCGGTAACGTCTGTTAATACACAGACAAGACCGCTAATAAATCCAGATTCACGTTGAATCACTGAGAACTCACATTGAACAATCGTATCTTCGCCATCTTCTTCAAACGTAATCATGCGTTCTTCTTGAGACTCGAGTAAATCTCTAAACGTAACAGTACGGTCGAGTCTTAATACATCTAATAGTGGTGTCCCGACAATTCGTTCGCTACGTAAGTTTAAAAATATCTAACGCTGCCGCATTGATAATCACAATACGTCCACGACGGTCGGTCGCAATTACCCCGTCACTCATATGACGTAGGACACTATCCAACCTTTGCCGCTCCGCTTCGGTTCCTTCTTGTGCTTCTTTAATCTTCACGAGAGATCGTTAATCGCTTGTCCAAGTTGACCAAAGCTCATCGTCTCCATAAATCATCACTTCACCTGTATAGTTTCCTTCGGCGATTTGCTCCGTTTGTTGCTTCATCTCGGCGATTGGACGCGTAATCCCTTGTGAAATCATCACAGTAATCACGATGGCCAAAAATAATGACAAAGATAGAAGAACTAATAAAGATAACCCCGATATCTTTGACTTGCGTATAACGCGATTCGATATTCGATGTTACCGAAATAATCCCAACCGGATTTCCTGAAGCAGTATTCACTGGGTCAATCGGTGAAACGTATTTCCAATAACGCGTTTCGCCTTCCGTGAAGTTATAGCTTTGCACGGTATTCGACACAACGACTTGTTGAACGTCCGCTTCTGTTGAACGCGTTCCAACCACAGACTGTTGCGTTTGGTTCGTTGTTCCCAAAATATATCCTTGCATGTCCATGATGCGAATTTCGACAATACTATTCCCTGTTGGGTAATCTTGTAGCAATTGCGAAATTTCAGACATCTTCGCTTCATCGGTCGCATCTTTTGCCAAAATCGGCTGCACGTTATTCTTCAAGAACCCTACTTGCAGTTGGATTTGTTCTTGGAAGTTGGAAATCATTTGCGACTCTAATTGCGTTAAGAAGTTCGCGACAATGAGTTGCAGCGAGATGACTAAGAGCAAGATGAAGAGCATCGGAATCTTAAATTGAATGGAACGAAAGAATCGTTTCATTGTATTCATGAGTCATTTTCCCCTCTACTTTTTAGCAAAATACGCTTTTCTTGCCGGTAGATCAGTTGGCAAGGAAAAGCGCATTTCAATCTTAAGCTTCTTTTTCTTGATCTGGGGTCTTAATGTAGTAACCTACCCCACGACGAGTCATAATCCATGTTGGGTGACTCGGTGTATCTTCGATTTTTTCACGTAAGCGACGTACCGTAACGTCTACTGTACGCACATCACCGAAGTAATCATATCCCCAAACTGTTTGCAATAGGTGCTCACGTGTGATGACTTGTCCAATATGTTTGGCTAAGTAGTGAAGTAATTCAAACTCACGGTGCGTTAATTCGATTTCTTCGCCACGTTTTGAAACCACATAAGCATCTTCATGGATAATGAGTGAGCCTAATACGATTTCGTTAGCTGTTTTTTCTTCTTCGGCTTCCGCTGGAGCTAATTGCTGACGACGTAAGTTTGCTTTCACACGCGCGATTAATTCACGGTTTGAGAAAGGTTTTGTCACATAGTCATCGGCTCCAAGCTCTAACCCTAAAACTTTATCAATTTCAGAGTCTTTCGCTGTCACCATGATAATTGGAACATTGCTTGTTTTACGGATTTCACGGCATACTTCTAAGCCATCAATTTTCGGTAACATTAAGTCTAAAATAACTAAATCTGGATTTTTTTCATTGAAAGCCACCAGACCCTCTTCACCGTCAAAGGCTGTGATTACCTCAAAGCCCTCTTTTGTAAGACTAAACTTGACGATGTCTGAGATTGGCTTTTCATCATCTACAACTAGGATTTTTTTCATATAAATCCTCCTTTACTCTATTTCTTTTATTATGCCCAAACACTTTCTAAAATGTTGGTTTGTTCTCTATCTGGTCCTACACTGAATGTAGAAATTCGTACACCGACTAATTCTGAAATACGGCGAACATAGTTGCGTGCATTTTCAGGAAGCTCTTCAAGTGAACGGCATCCTGTAATGTTTCACTCCATCCTGGTAATTCTTCATACACAGGTTCGCATTGTCCTAATTCTACTAGACTTGCTGGGTAGTGAGAAATTTCTTCTCCATTTGGTTTACGGTAAGCAACACAAATTTTCACTGTATCTAAACCAGTTAATACGTCGATACTGTTCAAGCTTAAGTTTGTAATGCCTGACACACGTTTAGAGTGACGCATTACAACGCTATCGAACCAACCTACACGTCTTGGACGTCCAGTTGTCGTACCGTATTCACGTCCGACTTCACGAATACGTGAGCCGATTTCATCGAATAATTCTGTTGGGAAAGGCCCATCTCCTACACGAGAAGTGTACGCTTTACATACCCCAACGACTTTATTAATTTTTGAAGGTCCAACACCGCTACCGATAGTCACCCCACCAGCAACTGGGTTTGAAGATGTTACGAATGGATATGTTCCTTGGTCGATATCCAACATAACCCCTTGTGCCCCTTCGAATAATACACGTTTTCCTTGGTCTAATGCATCGTTTAAAATTACTGAAGTGTCGCAAACATATTGTTTCATTTGTTGACCATATTCGTAGTACTCTTCAAAAATATCATCGAATTCGATTGGCTCTGCATCGTACATTTTAGTAAAGAGGCGATTCTTTTCAGCTAAGTTGATTTTTAGACGTTCAGCAAATACTTCACGGTCCAATAAGTCTGCCACACGAATTCCAACACGCGCTGCTTTATCCATGTAACAAGGTCCAATCCCTTTATTCGTTGTTCCAATTTTGTTATCGCCTTTAGCTTCTTCTTGTAATTGGTCTAAGCGAATATGGTATGGCAAGATGACATGCGCGCGGTCTGAAATACGTAAGTTATCAGTAGTCACATTTCTTTCGTGTAAATACGCAAGTTCTGTGATTAGAGATTTTGGATTTAATACAACCCCATTCCCAATCACGCTGATTTTCTCTGGTGAAAAAATCCCTGATGGAATCAAGTGAAGTTTATAAGTCACTCCATTGAATTGAATCGTATGTCCTGCATTGTCTCCGCCTTGATAACGGGCAATGACTTCTGCGTTCTCACTAAGGAAGTCGGTAATTTTCCCTTTACCTTCATCTCCCCATTGTGTTCCTACTACTACTACTGATGACATTTGACGCACCTCTTCTTTGTATTATTCATTTAAATGTCTATTAGGCCATTGGAGCGTTTTGCTCAACTCCATCCGGCACAAGATTTGTAAATTTATTAAATTCTTTCATGAAGTTCAATTCAACCGTTCCACGCGGACCGCTACGGTTTCTCGATAATGACTTCAATGGTACTATTCGGTTCCACCTCTGGAACATGTCCATTCTCATCTGGCTCTTGACGATAGTAATCATCACGATATAAGAACGCTACGATATCCGCATCTTGCTCGATAGATCCAGATTCACGAATATCTGACATGATTGGTCGTTTATCTTGACGCTGTTCCACACCACGCGATAATTGCGAAAGTGCGATAACGGGAACTTTTAATTCCTTCGCTAATTTCTTCAAGTTACGAGAGATTTCAGAAACCTCTTGTTGACGACTCTCTTTTCCGTTTCCTTCAATCAACTGCAAGTAGTCGATGACGACTAGCCCAAGATTATTACGCTCTTGTTTTAGACGACGACATTTTGCGCGGATTTCAGCGACACGAATCCCTGGAGTATCATCAATAAAAATTGGTGCTTCAGATAATGCTCCGGTTGCCACGAAATATTGTGTATATTCTTCAGGCGTTAATTTACCTGTCTTCAAATGTCCTGCGTTAATGCTGGCATGAGAGCAGATAATACGCTCTACTAGGGACTCAGCACCCATTTCAAGACTGAAGATGGCTACCGTTTCGTTCAGGTTCACGGCAACATTCTTTGCAATATTCAATACAAAGGCCGTTTTACCAACAGATGGACGAGCCGCTAAGATGATTAACTCATCCGCATGTAGCCCTGACGTCATTCTGTCTAAGCCGATATACCCTGTTGCAATCCCTGTCACTTCACCATTGTTTTTCGCACGCTCTTCTAAGCTTTCATAAGCGGTACGAAGAACCGTACTAATTGGAATGAATCCTGCTTTATTACGTCCTTCCGATACTGAAAGAATATCCTTTTCAGCATTATCCAAAACGTTAGCAATTGGTTCATCCTCTTGGTAAGCAGTTTTTACAATATTTGTCGAAGTTTTAATTAATTTACGGCGCGTAGATTTTTCTAAAACGATTTGTGTATAGTACTCTACGTTGGCTGCTGTTGGCACTTTATCAAGAAGTTCGATTAACGTTACTTCTCCACCAATATTCTCCATTTGATTCTTTTGTCTTAAAATCTCTGAAACGGTGATTGCGTCAATATCGATATTGTTTTGGTTTAATTCAATCATTGCCGCAAAAATTAATTGATGAGAAACACGATAAAAATCTTCCGGTGTCAAAAATTCCATAACCGAAATAATCGAGTCACTTGCAAGAAGAATAGACCCAAGAACGGCTTCTTCTGCCTCAATATTTTTGTGGTGGAACTAAATTTGGATATAGTTCTTCCATTCAAACACCCTTTCTACTAAAAATAACCATAAAAATACAGTTTCATTGTATCATAAAACGCTGTAATAAAACAGAAGATTGAGTCTTTTCTAGCATGGAAACTGGAATGTTTGTTTGCAACTTTGTGAATTATATCACATATTTATAACCAAAAGAAAAAGGATTCTCCACAACGGGAAAATCCTTAGTATTTCTTATTATTGAGCAACGATATTCACAGTCATAATCGCTGTTACATCGTGGTGTAATTTAACAGGAACACGAGTGTATCCTAACGCACGAATTGGTGCTGCTAATTCGAATTTACGACGATCGAGTTCAACATTGAATTTCTTGTTGAATTCTTCAGCGATTTGTTTCGCTGGGATAGCTCCGAATAGACGGCCATCTTCCCCTGCTTTTGCTTTAATCGTTACAACTGTATCTTCGCGTTCTAAGAACTCTTTAATTTCTTTGGCTTTTGCTAATAATTCAGCGTTATGTTTTTCTTCAGCTTTCTTTTGTCCTGATAAAGTTGCTAAGTTTGCAGCATTTGCTTCTTTAGCAAAACCATTTTTGATTAGGAAGTTTTGTGCGTATCCGTCTGCAACGTTTTTAACGTCACCTTTTTTACCTTTACCTTTTACATCTTTCAAGAAAATTACTTTCATGTTTCTTCCTCCTAATTATAAGTTAATTTCACTACCAATTTCTTCAATCACTTGAATTAACTGGCGGATTGCTTCTTCAATCGTGATATCGGATAACTGAGTTGCAGCATTGGATAAATGTCCGCCGCCTCCCATTTTTTCCATCACACGTTGTACGTTTTTGTTTCCTAAACTACGAGCACTAATCCCAACACGACCGTCATTACGTTTTGTAACCACAAATGAAGCATCGATATTTTCCATCGACAACATCATATCGGCCGTTTGTGCAGCCACGACTGTCGGATATACGGTATTTTCTTCACCGTGAACAATTCCGACATTGTTAGGAAGCATTTCGAGCGAGTTCAGTAGATGTGAACGCATTAAGTACGTATCTACATTTTCTTTTAATAAACGTTGAATCAGAATTGTATCTGCACCAACGGATTTGAGGTAGCTAGCCGTATCAAAGGTACGAGATCCTGTACGAAGCGTGAAATTACGCGTATCTACAATGATACCAGCAAGCAAGGTTGTTGCTTCGATTGGCTGAAGTTTTTCAGCATCTTCAGATTGATATTCTAGCAATTCTGTAATCAATTCACCGACAGATGAAGCATACGGTTCAATATAAACTAAGTCAGGATTTTCAGGGAATTCCTCTCCACGACGGTGATGGTCGATAATCACTAATTTATTGGCCTTTTTAACAATCGATGGAGCCGCGCATAGGGAAGGCTTGCTTACATCGACAATAATAACGAGTGTATTTTCAGTCATTAACGCTTCCGCCATCTCTGGATTTACGATAGCAGAGTAGAGACGTTCATTATCTTTGATCACTTCCATCAATTTCTTGATATCATGCGAATATTGCTCTGGATTTGTGACAATCCATGAGGTTTTACCGTGCATTTTAGCAATTCTTCGAATACCTAAACATCCACCAATGCAGTCCATGTCTGGATATTGATGTCCCATAACCATTACTTGATCCGCTTCTGCAATAAGATTTTCTAAGGCTTGAGAAACCATACGAGAACGCACTCTTGTACGTTTTTCTAACGGGTTGCTTTTACCACCGTAGAAGCGTGTTTCTTCGTTTTTAGAACGGACAACGACTTGGTCACCGCCTCTTCCTAAGGCTAAATCAAGGTTATCTTGCGCAAACTTGGCAATTGAACCGTAATCCATCTCTTCTTGAGTATCATCCGCATACGAGAACCCCATACTTACGGTTAGTGGGGTATTTTGTTGAGCAGTTGTCTCACGGACGCGGTCAATAATCTCAAATTTCGTTTTTTCAAGCTCAGAAAGGATATTTTTATCTAAAAATGCGACAAAACGGTCTGAACTTACACGTTTTAAGTAGATATTATTGTGATTTGCCCAGCTAGTAAGCTGATTTGTCACGAAGTTATTCAAGTTAGACTTCTTACGGTCACTGAGGGATTGAGAGACTTCTGCAAAGTTATCAACGAAAATTTGCCCGAATACAGGTCTTTCGTCTAGATAAGTCTCTTTAATCAACGCATATTCCGTAATATCCATCATGTAGAGCATTCCAATATCGTTATGGTAAACTGTTTGGAAGTATTTATTTTTCCAATGGACCACATTATCTTTATCATCATCAAGATTTTTAACGATATTCGCTAAATCCGGATCGACAACTTCAAGTTTAAACCCTAATAGTTCTTTACGTTCAAAATACTTTTGTAAATAAGGGTTAATCCATTGAATTTCACCATTATCATCTAACAAAAGCATTCCGATAGGCATTTTAATAGAGGCATCTTGTGAACCTTTATTAATTTTGTACGATAAATTCGTTACATAATGATTCGTTTCTTTAATAATGTAGTTCGCAAACGAGTAGAGGAGTGTTCCTAATAAAATAACAAATAAAGTAAGGATAAGTCCCATCCATACATTCATTACGTATGCAATAATCAGCATACAGAGAATGATTGCTATAAATGAGATTCCGTATTTCTTCATTGTTTCACTTTTAAGAAATGTCGGTAAAGCCTTAATACGTTCTTTTAGGCTTTTCTTCATTCTTGCACCTTCTTTCTATATACCTTATTTTACCATAGTTTCGGCCCTTCGTCAGTTCTCTAAAATTGTTTCACGTGAAACAATTTAACGTGAGGGTAGGGTACAAATGTTTCACGTGAAACATTTTAAAGGTTCATTATTTCTGATAGAATGTTTCACGTGAAACATTCTAATTTATGTATTCAAGTTTAGGTTAAAAGCTAAACCTCAATCTGTTTAATCAATTATCAGTATTTTTATAAATAGATAATCAGTTATGAAAATAGCATTTAAATAAAATAAAAAAGGATTGAGAAATTCTCAATCCTTTTACTTATTATTAGTCAACTGTTGTGAATGGTAATAATCCCATGATACGAGCACGTTTGATTGCAACAGTTAAAGTACGTTGGTGCTTAGCACAAGTACCTGTTACACGGCGTGGTAAGATTTTACCTTTTTCAGAAATGTAACGTTTTAATAATTCTACATCTTTGTAATCAATGTAGTCGATGTGGTTTGCACAGAAGTAGCAAACTTTTTTACGACGGCGTTGACCGCCACCTCTACGTTGTTGAGCCATTATGGTATCCTCCTTTTAAACTTTAGAATGGTAAATCATCATCTGAAATGTTGATTGTCTCTCCATTGCTTAAGAATGGATCTGACACACCACCACCGAATGATGAAGTAGGAGTATTAAATTGATTAAAGTTATTCGTTTGGTTTTGTTGGAATCCGCCATGTGAGCTTTGATCGTTAGCAGGGCGTTGTTCAGTAACATTACGTGATTCTAATAATGAGAAGTTCTCAGCTAGCACTTCAGTTACATAAACTTTTTGGCCTTGTTGGTTATCATAGCTACGAGTTTGAATACGTCCTTCAATTCCTACTAGTGAGCCTTTACGAGTGAAATTCGCAAAGTTCTCTGCAGCTTTACTCCACATTACACAGTTGATAAAGTCTGTTTCACGTTCACCATTTTGGTTTTTGAAACGACGTTCAACTGCAACCGTGAAAGTAGCATAAGCAGTTCCGCTTGAAGTATATCGTAAATCAACGGCACGTGTTAAGCGTCCAACTAATACAACATTATTAATCATTTAATTCTTACTCCTTTCAAGATTTATGTTTACTTATAATAAACAATTATGCTTCTAATTTAACGATCATGTGACGTAAGATGTCATTGTTGATTTTCGCTAAACGGTCGAATTCATCGATTGCAGCAGCATCTTCAGCAGTGATGTTCACTAAGTGATAGATACCTTCTTGGAAATCTTTAATTTCGTATGCAAAACGACGTTTCGCCCAGTCTTTAGATTCAACAACAACTGCTCCGTTGTCTGTTAAAACAGCATCAAATCTTGCAACCAATTCAGCTTTAGCAGCTTCATCGATGTTTGGACGGATGATATATAAAATCTCGTATTTTGATGTTTGACTCATTGACTGTCACCTCCTTATGGACTTTTGGCCTACTGAATTTTTCAGTAAGCAAGGAGAGTATCATTTCTAATACTCACGTTCTGTAATTATAAACAAACTTGAAAAGCAATTTAAGTATTTTTTATTTTTTAAATACTTTTAAAGCTATTGGTTGCTTTAGTAATTGTTTGAATACTTTTGCCTTTAATTCAACCACATTTTGAGGATTTACTGAACCATTCTTCAAACTTTAGATCTTTTTGAACAGCTTTCTCAAAGAGTTTGTAATTCTTCATAGCTATTAATCGTTTTTCCGTTAATTCAAATGAATGGAGTCCTTTTTAACTTGTTGAACAACTTCATCAAAATAGGCTTTCTTCCAATTTCAAATTATTAAAACGACTTTAGAAATTTTTGAATGATAAATTCATCGCTAAGTACTTTTTCTCACGTCTGCAGCATTCTTTATTTGTTAGAAGCATAGCCAATAAAGCCTTCTTCATAACAAAATATCACATTCGGAATGTATTATGTTTAAATAATAAACCTCCTGAGAACCTTTACTTGTATTTCACCATAGATACCAGCTGTCATACGGACGTTCACATAAGAATCATAATCATCTGGCTTGAATATCGAACTGATTGGTAATAAAGTTATGATCCACTAAGTCATTCACTGAACGTAATTGAATTTGTTTTTCTTCCTGCAAGTGGGCGAACTTTATCGTATTGATCATTTTAATTTGTTCGCATTTCGGAAGTTCACGATCTACTTTCTTAAACCATGCATTATTCAAGCTTTGGTTATTTTGTTTAATAACAGATTCACCTCAATAATCCAGTAGCATTAAGGTGTAACGTTATATCCCTTCATATAATGATCGATTTCGCACGCGAATGTAGTTCATTTGGATTAGGATTATACCATTGATCACCATGGACGTTCAAAAGCCATGTTCAATCCTAACGCTCCATATCTGCCCATACCTCCTGGTACAGCAGTCTGTAAAGTCCCTTGTGCAAAAGTCAACACCTGTTCCTTCTATGACGATAACCACCAAGATATACCACGCGGTCATTATGTGTGTCGTTTCATGCGTATAGGCAGAAACCCCATAATCACTAATGAATCAGACATTACGAAGACAACTTTTCAGTTGGATGAGGATTTGCATAAATATATATGCACCTGCATAACCATTGTTTCCATAGTAATCCCCAACAGGTCCATAAAATTCTCGAATTGGAGCATAAACATTTGGCTGTCCATAACGTCCGTATTTATCTGGCCATCCTTGTCCATGAACATTATAGCCTTCCCAATTGGAGTAACTGTATCTTTAGCAAGTCTACCTTACTTTATCGATGGCTAAACGATACCAGAAATCTAAATAATTAAGCTGACGATCGGCTACTAAATTAATATCGGCCTTCATTTCTTCAATCGTCTTTTCATATTTATCCGCAGAACCAATCGTAAGAGTGTTGTAATTTGAAATCAAGAACATCTTTGCCTCTCTACATTTAATAGAGGTAAAACAATTCTTCTATCACAGGAACAATTAAATTATCAAATATGCGATATTTTGCATTTTTAACCCTTCCATCGAAGCACGTCTCACGATATAAACTTTCTTTGGTTGCATCAATAAACAACAATCATTCATATTTTAAATTCAGTCAATAGTTGACAGTTATAATTTAAAAATTCATCTAAATTCCTAACTAATGTATGTTTCGCTAATGCTTCTCCAAAGGCATCAAAGGTACGATTTCTTTAATGTACTTTCTTTAGCAATCTCAATCAATCTTCCAATACATCAGAATTAATTCATAGAAATCTGGTTTAAAAGACACTTTGATATTGAATTGGTCAAAATGAACCCATAATAACGATGTAAATAGGCCATTCCTAGCATTAATGCTGCTTTATTTTTTCTACTTTATCAAGAATCATTTGTTTTGCCAAGAGAAGATTCATTCAATTGATGGTCTTCGTTTTGAACTAGTTTAGTCACAAACGTTGTTAAGTTTTACATGTGCAAAGCTTTCTAAATAAAGATCTTTTACATATTCGCGCTCAATCATTATCTTGAGGTTTTGACGTTTTCAAGATACTGATACACATCATTCGACTGTAATTTAACAGTTAATTTTCAACAATGTCATGAATCAATGAACTATGGTTTTTATCAACAATATTCGGCGTATACTAATCCCTAATTCCACAATATCGTATTCCTTAACATTCGAAATCCCTTCAGTACTTTCTCTTAAAGTATAGAATTCTTTTGTTTCATCTGCATAATGAACGAGGATACGATCGGCTTGACTAAATCCGTTACAAAATTTGTTTGATTCATCGCAGTAACCGATAAAATTTCTTTTGATAAAAAGCATGGTTTCTTTCTAAACGGTTCGCTTGATTGATAATAACCTTATTATAAAATGGCTGAATCTTTTCCAAGTTCTTATAAGCTTGTTTATGAGACTCTTGTAATCTTGAATCGCCGTATATGATTTTCTTTCGAAACAAGTCTGTTTAAAGCATCGATATAGGATTCTTCGCTTACAAAAAGTATTCGCAGTAATCTTATAACTTGCACACGAGCATCCGCAGCTTCTTTGTTAACTCGATTTGCTTACCAGATATTGATTATAGGACTTTTACCTTCACTATAACCTTGTACGCTATATAATTGATTGATGTGAGGATGAGAATACTCATTAGTCATATCATCCGAACCAAATAACATTTCTCCATTAATTACTTTTGCATAACTGACATTATCTTTTACCGTTCCAAATGGCCAAGTTTACTTGCAAAAGCTGCTGATTGAATAGGTTCTCTTACACGAATGATTCCTTTAGCAACGGACTGCGTTAGAGAACCTTTCGTCCCCGTTAAATAATCTCCAATCATTCCATACTCAACATATGGCACTAATAAACTAGCACGGACTTTATTCCCGTTAAAGTAGCATCAATAAGCACGTCTTACAATCAATTTGCACTTTTGTCTGCAATCCCTCCTAAATTAGAAGCATTTCCACTTGTTGAATGTAATTTTCCGATAAAAGAAACATTTTCAATACGAGTGCCTTCATTCATATAATTGACAATCCCTGCCACATTGTTCCGACCAGAAATAGAACCTGTTACTTTAACATCTTCAATCACTGAAGTTCCATTCATCGTTTGAGCAACAGTAGCGATATCATCTTGATTCTTTTGATCAATATCTACATTTTCAAAATTCACATTTTTAATAGTTGCATTCTTAATGACATTGAATAATGGATGCTCCAAGTCTTTAATCGCAAAACGTTTACCATCTTCACTTAATAGTTTTCAGTAAATTCTGCTTAATATGATTTTCCTTGAGAGGCTAAGCATTACGCGCACTCAACTTTGACCAAGTCCAAATTCTCCTGTCGGATTTTCACGAATCGCATTCACTAAGTCTTCAAAATCATAATACACATTTCCCACATGGGTTCTTGGTTTTGATAAAGTAAGTATATACGTCATCAAAAGTTTGATTTTTCTGACGATCTACTAAATTTTCAGCCATAGCTGTCACTTTATAAACTTCTTTCCGTTTGAGGCAATTTCTTCAATCGTTTTTACTGCTAATAAAGTTGTTTTGATTCTCAAAGTGATTTTTAAATAATAATGACTGGTGTCTGTTGGAACAGATGACAATCGAGTTTCGTTGTGTTCCTGTTGATTTTCGTATCTAATCAAACGAACTTCCTCACATCTTTAATTTCAATTTTCTTTTAGTTCTAATCGAACTGTTTGGTCTTCCAACAGTTGAGTTTCCGTGCCATTCTCTATCAAATGTCATTGATGTAGATAGAGTATAGTCTTTATAGTAATCAAGACCTTCTAGAACAGAGTGTAATTATTCTCTGAAAGGGTTACTTTTTCAACTTTTCCTTCTTTTTTCAAAGTGAGGGTAATCGATCGAATGGTAACGCCTTCTGGTTTCGTTAATGAATAATCCACTTCAACCGTACGTTTTAAATCATTTTTGTAAAGAATTAACGATAAAACTGGTTTTCTAGTTCTTTCGTCTTTTTAATAATCTATTTTCAGCTGGTTCTATAATGGTTTCTTCTACACTAGGTGATTCGGAAGTTTTTCCCTTTAACAGTTTTAACGTTTGTAATTTTTACGTCCTTCTTTACCGTTTTTGAAACAGTTATCGTTCCTTTTGGAAGTCGCATCCTCTTCAACAATTTCCTTTTAAAAGGAATACTTTCAAAAATTTCTTCAGAGATTGTTCCGTCAATGGCTTTGTGCCTTGAATGATTTTTCGGTTTGGCGTTTTGATGATTCTTCAGTGATGTGAATTGGCTCTCCAACTTTAACCATTCACTGTTTTATAATGTTTTGTGAGGATAGATTGTCCTCGCCTTTTGAAGGATTATTACATCGTCTGTATATTTAGAAGAATCTTTCTATAATTTCAGTCGTAAAATCAACATCAACTGCTCTTTTCTTCAACAACTACTTCTACGACAGTGTTTTCCTTGTTCGACTGCTACAATTTCATCCACAGCAGGCTCTCGATATAGTGGATTCAATCATTTTCTTTCTTCATGTCCATTTTCTACTCGTACTTCTGTAAAGACCGTCCGTTCTCCATTTATTCCTTGTTGGAGGACTTTCGTTTCTCCTTTAGGAAGAGTCACATCATTTGAACGATTTTTCCATGAGGAATTGTTCAACAGTTACTTCTAATGTAGGTTTATTCACAGTAGGGAGAGGGTTCTCCTTCAGGAGTTACTCTAGTTTCGACGTTAGGAAGCGTTGTTTCTTCCTTTGTTCCATTGCAACTACTTCAGGAACCGCTTTTTGTGATAATAGAGTCAACGATGACTTTACTTTTTTCCATTTCAATACGAATTTCTGTAAAAATTGTTCGTTCTCCATCTACACCTTTTGAAGAATTTTCGTTTCTCCTTTGGAAGAGTCGCATCATTTGAATTGGTGGTATATGAATAGCTTCCTTTGTTACTTCTAATCTAGGTTTGTTCCCAGTTGAAGAAATTTTATCTTCATTTGAGTAACTGGATCTTCAACGGTTGTACTTGTTGTATGATTTTGAATAGCTTCGGTAGTATTTGCAGTAGATGGTTCTGATGGAGTATTTGGTTGCGGTTGATTTTTTTGCTTCTACATACCCCACATATTCATACCCATCGATTTGTATGATTCCTTCCTGAGTTGGTTCATGAATGGCTTTACTTAAATCCATCGCAAATGCAGTAGAAGGAATAAAGGTAGCCACCCGCAGTAGTGAAAAGAATCGCCCTAGAATCTTATTTTTCTTTTCTTAGAAACTACCAAGATGATACTAGATGCTGCTAGAGCTAATCCGCCTAATACAAAAAGAAGTTGGATTTGTTTCCTGTACCCGAAGGAGGTAAATTCCCATTGTCTTTTATATACTAGATAATAAACTTCTTCCTCTTGTGGAGGTACTTCATACTGAATCAACTGCTTTTCTCTCACTTAAGCTAGCATAATCCAAATAATGATACTGTGTAGTCCCAGCAGCATTTACTGTAGTGCCCATACCAAAAAGCTGAACCAATTATAACAGATCCAGCATATTTCTTTATTTTCGAATGGAAAATTTCTTTTTCATAGTGAACCCTTCCTTTAACCCCTAATCCCTTTTAGAAAACTAATCTTAAAATATTGCAACTCATTATAACACATTTTATTAAAAATCCTAGCCATCTGTTCTTACAAAAAACATATGCATTTCATACAAAATTTTCTTTGATGTATCAAGATAATACACCTCATCCAATTAAAAACTAAAAAAAAGCTCACACAAACACAGAGCTATTTCATTTAATGTTATCCCCAAACCTCACGAGCGATTTCGCTAATTAAGGCAATTTTCTTCCATTGATCGTCTTCAGTAAGGATGTTTCCTTCTTCCGTTGATAGCAAATCCCACATTGTGTACTTAGTATAAGTCTTCTAGTGGAACGTACTGACTTGCTTCTTTAATACGAGCAATCACTTCATCTTTATCTTCTAATTTTCCTGATTTAGAAGTTAGAAGTCCAAGAACGACTTTCTTACCATTGTTTACTTTCGCTAGTGGCTTGAAGTCGCCGGCGCGGTCTGTATCGTATTCTAAGTAGTACGCATGTACGTTTTCGTCTTCGAATAATGCGTCGCTTACTGAATCGTAACCACCTGAACTTGCCCAAGTTGAGTGGAAGTTACCACGGCATACGTGAGTGTTTACTGTTAAATCTTCTGGTAAGTCTTCTAGAATTCCGTTGTTTAACTCTAAGAATTCACGTTTGTGTTCTCTTCTTAATTCTTCAGGTGTTAAATCACTTTCTTTTGAGATGATGTTTAAGAAGTTATCATCTACGATAACACCCCATGTACAGTCATCGATTTGTAAGAGACGGCAACCTGCATCGTATAATTCTTTAATCACTTGTCTGTATGCGAGCAATGATATCTTTAAAGAGTTCTTCTTTTGAAGGGTATACTGAGAAAGTTTGCTCAATATGCTCTGCGTCACGAATCAATTCGAAGTAGAATTGTGCTGGAGCAGGGTTGTTTGTTTTACGATGAAATCTTCATCTTCAAATTGTTTTAAGAATTTGAAGTGTTCTACGAATGGGTGATTTTTCACCAGTGATTTTTCCAACGACATCTACGCTGAGTCAGGTTTTTGTAATTTCATCGTGGAATTGGTATCCGATTTTTGCTTGAGTGTGTGTCCACTCCATTCAATCCCCAGAAGAAATCTAGTTGCCAATATTGGCGACGGAATTCGCCGTCCATGAATCCTTTTAATCCAGCTTTCTTTTTGTTGTTCGACTAACTTTTCGATGGCTTTATCTTCGACGCTGTTAATTCCTCATGTGTAATTTCTCCTTTTGCAAATTTTCTTTTTGCTTCTACTAATTCTTTTGGACGTAAGAAACTTCCTACGTGATCGACTCTAAATGGTGCTTGTAATTTTTGACATTGTACATTCCTCCTATAAATAAAAATCCTCACAGTATCGCTACTGCAAGGACGAGAAATTTTCGTGTTACCACTTTGTTTTGTAGAATCCTCACGAATCCTACCTTACCGAGTACGCACTGGGTGATTATACTCTACAGCTATAATGGGCTACCCATTTACATCTAATGATCTCGACGTAAAAATCACTCCGGAGCCATCTTCAACTCAATTTCATCTCTTCCCACCAACCGAGACTCTCTTTAGCAAAATCTTGTTTTTCTACTCACCTGTTCTTTGTGATGTCTTATGAACATGTTCTTAGGATAACAGAGAACAAACCGCATGCAATAGGTTTCTTATACCGTTTTTCTATTGTTTGTTATAACTATTGGTTATATATCTGCAAAACCCTATAAAACTGATTTATAAAAGACTTAGAGACAATCTCTAAGTCTTACATCGATATTCAGAATCAGACTAATTCAGTATATTTTTCTTATAGAAGTATGTTGCAAAGAAAATCGATAAACCAAGAATTAACGACAACATACGCAATTGTAATAACCCAAACGAAAGGTACGATTCCCATTCTGGTAGTGGATTAATAGAAATACTGCTCCAAAAGATAAATCCAAAGAGAACCACGACAAAAATGATCGACTTCACTCCACGTACGCATACGGTTTAGAGTTCAATGACATTCGTCCACGTTGGCGTAAGAGCTTCAAGTCTCGACGGGCGTATCCCCAACAGCTAAGCCCTAGACTGATAATTCTCATGAGAGAATAATGCCCAAGGTCATATAAATTGGTAAGTGAAGTACTGTACAAATAACTGTCATAAGAATGACCGGAATGATCAGATTGAATCACAAAGAGAATCCAAATTTACGTTCTAAAAATGGTGCATATCGAATGGAAGAACTTTTAGATAATAATAGTTTTTCCCGCTCGAGTGAAATTCCGACCGCTAATAAGTTGTTTCTCCTGTATTGAAGACTGCAATGAAGGTAATAAGCATCGCAAATGGTAAGAAGGTATTTAGATTTAAGAAGTTCATAAAACTAATTTCTGTCCGGACCACTCCGAAATTTAAAACTATTGGAAGAAGCAAGAGATATGGTAATATTCCTGCGACAATAATCGTTTGCGTTAATACAGAACCTTCCATTAATTGGCGAAGCGTATAGCGAATCATGAATTTGTCAGCAGCTTGTTTGCCATCTAACTCCATTTCTTTGACACGTTCGACTTTTTACTTTAGAAGACGATGTTTTGCGAAAACAGCTTCATAGAAGTTTGGTATACAATGAACTTCACGAGTAGTAAAATCGTCACAAATACTAAAGATCACTAATCAATTATTGGATAAACACTCATATCGAATGGATTTAATATCGCTTTATAGAAGGCAAGAGTACTGGTTGAGGAAAATTGGCATTTTCTCCTGTTATTAAAAGTATTCACCACAGTTTGACAAAATCATTTGATAGCTAATAACTGGCCCCAAGAGAAATCAAAATTAAAACATTCGCAATCACGGATTGATATTTTCTAAAGAGCGGAATCTTCGCTGAGGAAGAAAGCAGAGAAGAAACATCAATACGCGTAAACGGTCTGCACTAGAGCATAAGCGCGATCACAGGCAATCGGAATCGAGGATGAAACTCCCCCTGAAAAATACACGTGAGTTCCAAATAATAGCATCACGAGTTGGAAGGAAATCCTTGCAATGGAGCCACTACAAATCGAAAGAGCTCTTTCCAAGAGCGACTTCTAATTCCCGTAAAGGCATAAGGCAAATACGATTCGAAGTCTTTACTTCATAAAAGACATTGTAAACAGCGCGTCGCTTTGCGAAATTAAAACTCATCAAGAATAGGCATGCACCGTACGTCTCGAAATTAGTGGAGGGTATGAACGTCCCGAAATCGCTCCAGGATTTCCAAATAAAAGCTCCAAACATCACCGCAAACAGCAATTCGTTTGCGTCAATGTCATGCCACCATTCACGGGTTTCGATGGATTTTTCGCCTGTTTCTTTCGATAATTTTGTAATCGTGCCGGTTGCGTCGCGTAAAAGATTTAAATTGGTCTTCACCAGCGTAAGAATTCGATTAAACCGCATGTGAATCCTTAATCTTTCTCGTCTACCGGCTAGTGATAAGTAGATTTCTTCAAGCGTGCTATCACGTTGTTGGCCTCAACTCTTGAATCGTACCGTAGAAGAGTAGTTTTCCTTTTCAAAATAGCAAATACATATCGCAGAGTTGTTCTGCTACCTTCTAAAACGTGTGTCTGAGAAGAGAACAGCATTGCCTTTATCGGCATGTTCGCGCATTAATTTTCTTTCTAAGTCGTGATAGCTTGTGGGTCAAGACTCCGCCAGTAGGTTCATCGAGGACCCAAATATCTCACGTCTGATAGTAGCGCGATGACGAAATACTTTTTGACGCATCCCGTGTGAAGTGAACGAATCAACTGACTTCATAGCGATGACCTTCGAAAATCGAAATAATTCTAGTAAATAAGCAGACGGCTTTTCTACTTCGTCTAGATGTCATGCCATAGGAAGAAGCGACGACAGAGTCATTCGCGGTTAAGCGTGAAAAGGTCTGGGCTATCGGCCTACATAGCTTAATCTTTAATCGCTAAGTCGGTTGCTGGATAGTTCTTGTCCGTCCACAATAATTTCACGCGCTAGTTGGATTAATGATGACGCTCACTTGTGATTTGATGGTAGTTGATTTTACTTCCTGCACCTTAGCTTGCGTCCGATTGTGTCCGACATGATTTTTCCACTTTCAATCGTTAAGTTGAGTCATCTAAAGCGACTGTTTGTCCATATATTTTTGAAACATTAATTCAATCATGCAAATTCCTCCATGCCTCTATATATCCCTATTATATAACTAGAGTCCACAAAAAAGACATTTTCTGCCTTAAAAGAGAACTTTTTGCAAAAGCTTTACATCGATTACTAAGAACCTTCTAAGGAAAAGAAGATCTTCATGATAACATTAATGCAAAAGAGAGAGTTAGAATTTGTCTCACTCCCTTGGAGGCTTTAAAGATGAACCTATCCCAGCTACTGCCCTATTACCACTATTATGAAGATATCCGTAAGGATTCTTAGTAATAGATTTTATAGAGCATCATTCTCTACTAACTATTCATTTTCTGCATCCACTAATTGTTGCGCATAAGTCTTTCATGTTGCCTCTGATGTGCATCCATCTGAAAGGGATGCAGTTGGTGTTTTCTGTTCGCAGCACGTTTCAGCAGTTGCCTCAGTCGCTGACGCTTCTGTCTGTTCGTCTTCGTCGGTCCACAATCGCTAATGAACTTACAATCGCATCTTGGATCGAGACGCATCATACGAACTCCAAGAGCGCCACGGCCTGTTTGAGGACACGTCTTCGGCATGGAGTCTGGATGATAACCCCTTTGCTCGTCGCGATGAGTAAGTTCCTCGTCTCCAGTTACGGTACGTGGGCAAGACAAGTGGTCCATTTTCTCGGTCAATGCGAAGTGTACGGGAACTCGCTACCGCCACGGCTCACGCAGTAGCCTGCTCGCATGACTGTACGTTTTCCGTAACCTTTTCGCTCACGACTACCACTTCACGGTCTGGGTTAAAATATCCATTCGATCACATAGTCGCCGTCACGTAGAGAAACCCCACTGAACACCTGGCGGTACTGACCCATCGCACGAACTTTATCTTCATGGAGCACAGCGTTACCAGTGATAAGTTTCCATGGATGATGCCATCATTTCCAGCTTGTGATCTACTACACGAATCAATTCATCATCTTCGCGTAATTGGATGGCACGTAAAGACCATTTGTACGGATATTCTTGAATTCTGATAAACGAACACGTTTTACCGTTCTCGTAATGTTGTGAAGAACAAGTAACGTTCTGATTCATCTCGATTCTGGAACACTGATAATCGCTTGATTTTCACAGCTGAATCAATGTTTAATGTTGATAACCGGTAATCCTTTGCTGTGCGGCTATATTCAGGAATTTCATACCCTTTTTGCTTGGTACACTTTCCTGTATTCGTAAAGAAGAGGAGTGAATCGTGTGTTGAACATGAAATCATGTTTTCCACGTAGTCATCATCATGGATGCTCGTTCCTTGAACCCCACGTCCTCCACTGCGTTGTGCCTTTGAATCTCAGTGTTGGCAAGACGTTTGATATATCCATTCTTCGTTAAAGTAATAACGACATCTTCTTGTTCGATTAAATCTTCATCTTCAAGGCTTAATGCTTCTCCGACTAATAATTTGTACGACGAGTGATTGTCAACGTTGTTGATTTCAAGTAGTTTCTTGTTCGATGATTTCGTAACGAAGTTCTTCGCTCGCTAATACTTTTTCTAAGTATTGAATCGTTGCTTGTAATTCGTCGTGTATTCTGCATCGATTTTCTCGCGTTCTAATCCTGTTAAACGAACCATACGCATATCAAGAATCGCTTGAGCTTTGTTTATCGCTTGCCGTATTCATTTATGAAGCGGTCTTTAGCGATATCTCCACTTGCGGAACTTTCTGAAGATAGCTACAATCGCATCGATATGGTCTAAGGCGATTTGAACCCTTCTAAAATATGAGCGCGGTCTTCTGCTTTTCTTATCAACGCTACTGACGACGAACGACTTTCTCTGAGTATCTAAGTAATGGCGTAAAAATTTCTTTTAAAGCTCAATACTTTTGGCTCTTGATTTACAATCGCAAGCATGTTGAAGCCGAAGTTTGATTGTAAGGTGTTAATTTGTATAAATTATTTAATACAACGGATGCTGAAACATCACGACGTACTTTCAATCACGACACGCATTCGACACGGTCAGATTCATCGTTTAATCGTGATCCCTTCGATTTTCTTCTCGTGGTGTAATTGTGCGATACGTTCTACTAAACGCGCTTTTATTTACCATATATGGTAATTCAGTGATGATGATGCGTTCTTTTCCGTTTTTCAATTCTTCGATTTGTACGCGTCCACGAACCGTAATCGATCCACGTCCTGTTTCGTACTGCACGACGAATTCCAGATTTACCTAAGACAAGTCCTCCAGTTGGGAAGTCAGGGTCCAGGGAGAGCTTCCATCAATTCAGTAGTTGTGACATCAGGGTTCTTCATTAATAAGTGAAGAGCAGAGATGACTTCCGCCAAGTTATGTGGTGGAATGTTTGTTGCCATCCCTACGGCAATCCCTGTTGCACCGTTTACTAATAAGTTTGGAATACGTGCTGGTAATACTTCCGTCTACGTTCTGTTGAATCGTAGTTATCACGGAAATTAATCGTATCTTTGTTAATATCGCGAAGCATTTCAAGAGTACAATTTTACTCATACGAGCTTCTGTATAACGCATCGCAGCGGCGCCGTCTCCCATCGACAGAACCAAAGTTATCGTGACCATCGATTAATGGGTAACGGTATGAGAAATCTTAGTAGCCATACGAACCATGGCATCGTAAATTGCAGAGTCACCGTGTGGGTGATATTTACCCATTACGTCCCCTGACAATACGCGCAGATTTTTATGCGGTTTGTCCGGTGTCACCCAAGTTCACTCATTCCATATAAAAATACGACGGTGTACTGGTTTTAATCCATCGCGTACATCTGGTAGGGCACGCGATACAATAACACTCATCGAATACTCTAGAAATGATTTACGCATGGTATGCACTAAATCAGTTGATTCAAAAGTTTCTTCAAAGTGTTTCACTTCTTCAGACATAATTCGTCTCCTTTTCTATTCTTCTCTTCAAATTCGATTACTGGATTAGATATCTAAATCTTCCATATTGATGTATTTCGCATTGCTTTCAATGAATTCACGACGTGGTTCTACACGGTCGCCCATCAAGATATCTAAAATTTGATCCGCTTCTGCAGCATCTTCCACAGATACTTGTAACATTGAACGGTTTTCAGGGTTCATGGTTGTTTCATAATTGTTCCGCATCCATTTCCCCAAGACCTTTGTATCGTGATAATTGTGGTTTTGGATGTGCTGGTAATTCTTTTAGTTTCGCTTCTAACTCTTCATCATTTTGAATGTAGTATTCATTTTTCCCTTGTTTCAATTTGTAAAGAGGTGGTTGCGCGATGTAAATATATCCAGCTTCCACTGCAGGGCGCATATAACGATAGAAAAGAGTAATGAGCAATGTACGGATGTGACTTCCATCGACATCGGCATCGGTCATGATGACTAATTTCTTGGTAACGAGCTTTCGATAAATCAAAAATCTCCACCAAAACCAGTTCCCATCGCTGTAAAAGAGCGAACGAATTTCTTCGTTGGCTAAAATTTTATCGAGTGTTGCTTTTTCAACGTTCAAGATTTTCCGACGGATTGGTAAAATCGCTTGGAAATGACGTGAACGTCCTTGTTTTGCTGAACCACCCGCAGAGTCCCCTTCGACGATGAATAGTTCAGAAATCGTTGGGTCATTGCTTGAGCAGTCTGCTAATTTACCTGCTAAGTTTGAAATTTCTAAAACCAGATTTCTTGCAGTCACTTCACGGGCACGTTTTTGCAGCAGACGTGCTTTCGACGCTAAAATCCCTCAACAATCTTTACGTGCGACTTGAGGGTTTTCCATTAAGAATTTATCGAAGTGTGTTGAAAAACAGACGGTCTGTAATCGTACATAGCTTCAGAGTTTCCTAATTTCGTTTTTGTTTGTCCTTCGAACTGTGGATCAGGGTGTTTGATTGAAACAACGGCTGTTAACCCTTCACGGACATCTTCACCGCTTAGTTTTTCTTCGTTTTCTTTCATCAATTTTTGACGACGCGCGTAATCATTAATCACACGTGTTAAGGCCGTCTTCATCCCTGATTCGTGAGTCCCACCTTCATAAGTGTGGATATTATTTGTAAAGCTGAGAAGGTTTGTATGGTATCCAGAAGTGTATTGCATTGCCACTTCTACTTGAATGCCATCTTGTTCTCCTTCCACATAAATTGGCTCTTCGAATAACACTTGTTTTGATTTATTTAAGTGTTCCACATAGCTCTTAATCCCGCCTTCGTAGCAGAAAGATTTTTTCACTGGCTCTTCTGGTCGGTAATCCGTAATCGTTAATTTTAATCCTTTGTTCAAGAACGCTAATTCACGCACACGGTTTGCTAATTTATCAAAATCGAACTCTGTTGTTTCTTGGAAGATTTCTGGGTCTGGTACAAAGTATACGCTCGTACCATGTTTATCAGTTTTACCAATGATTTTTAAGTCATCTAAAACAGCACCACGTTTATAAGATTGCTCATAAATATTGCCATCTTTAAATACTTGAACGGTTAAGTCTGTTGAAAGACTTTAACAACAGAAGCCCCAACCCCGTGAAGACCCCCAGAAACTTTATAGCCTCCGCCGAATTTACCACCGGCGGAAGCACTCTAAATACAGTTTCTACGGCAGGACGACCTGTTTTTCTTGAATATCGACTGGAATCCTACGTCCGTCATCGGTTACACGAATATGGTTTTCTTTTAGTAATGTCGATTTCGATATGTGTCGCAAACCCAGTCTAACGCTTCGATCGATTGAGATATCCAATGATTTCAAACAAAGGTGGTGGAAGTCCTGGCACCACTGTTGAACCAATATATACAGGACGTTTACGGACAGCTTTGAGTCTCCTAATCACTTGAATCTGACTGGCACTCATATTGCGCAGCTAATTCAGCTATGTCTTCTGCTCATTGTGCTACATCTCACTCAGTTTAAAGAGTTCCTTTTCAATCGGTATTACGGACTCGGGTTCATTAATAAATTGTTGCTTGACCCCATCCAGGCCTGTTGTCGCACAAAGGCTTTGCACCTTATTTTCAATCGCCTTAATCAGATGAGCTCGTCTGTCTGTCAATCGAGCTCGAGAGTCATGCCATTCCAATAGCAGAAGAGTACGCAAGTCGATACTTTCATCAATTCGATTTCCGCAAGCTTCAAACTTCAGAACGGTCGAACGTTGCTGTCCTTGCGAACCATACGTTTGAACCAACCGTTTAAATAAAAATCAAATCGTCACGGTGCGTCCAATCAGCGTTGTGGCTTGATCTGCCTCACGAGTTTGATTCTTCTTGAATTGATCGATATAAATTTTCTTATTTGCGAAGGGTTAACCATCCTCCAGGGGAATCGTTGCTTGATACGACACGAGAATTTCACGACCAGCGATAACCGATCATGAATCGGAATGCTAAAGCCTCCACTGTTTTACAAAAATCGAGACGATGAAAGACGATTTTACTAGCTAACTCGCTTAACATCTCGCTTAAAAACCTCTAAGTATTCGTCCGGCTGCTTTTTCAATCGCTAGCTGCTTCAAATACGTATTCCGTTGTTTTAAGACGCGATTATATTCCACTAAATCATAGAGGTAGAGGGAACTCATTTGTCCAAGTTCCATATCCACGAATTTACGTCTGTTTTGCGGAGACCCTTTGACAAGTGTGAGGTTCTCTGGGGCAAATAAAATAACATTTAAGTTTCCAAGGTAGGAACTCAGTGTTTTTGCTCCAAATAATTCACTTTTTACGATTTTTCCTTTTTAGAAAAACTGCAATTCTAAATTGTCTTTGTCGTTTTTCAACAGTCCCTTTAATCGTCGAGTCTTTTTTCCATCCAATCAGTTCTTGTCGTTTGTGGTGGGCTTTTGTCATCGCTAAATCGACTCCATTAGGTTGGTTTTCCCTTGTGCATTTTCACCAATAAAAACATGCACACCGTCTGTAAACTCTAGTTGGACAGATTCATAATTACGAAAGTTTTGTAATTGTAAATTAGTCAGCTTCATGCGTCATGTGTGTTCAAATTATTTTCATCCGATTTCATTTTTTCACAATAAAAATACCTCATCAGGTATTGACACGTGTATTCGGATATAATTTTCTACCACGTCGATTTTCTAACCTCCATCAAAACTGTATATTCTTGTAGGTACCATTTTGCTTGTCCGCCCGTTATAATGACGTCAATATGTTTTAAAAATTGCCCTAATGTAATGTACTCAAGAGATCGATACGATAGTTGTCATGAACTTCCTCTTTCTAATGGATATTGGTGAGAACTCCATTAAACTCATGCATGCTCACATATTTAAGGAATAACTCTAGATTATTACATTTTATAAGTTTCAAAGAAATTGCAATTTTAGGGGTTATTTCAATTTTGAGGCAACATCAAAAAAAAGCCAAAACAAAAAACAAAATTTAATAGGATTTTTCTAAACTTAGATTTTGGAGCTAAAATCACCCTCAATAAAGCGTAAAATTCACTTATAAGTGAATTTCGCAAATGCAAAAAAGAATTAGAAAAAACTGAGCCTTCAAAACGAAAGCTCGAGTGAAAGTTTAATAACCTTACAATTACCCGTTGAATGTACGAACAGGTGTCACTAATTGAATGAAGCTATGTGGAATACCAGAGATGGTGCTGCTTTAGTTTCAATGTGAATGGACGGTTTGCTTCTGATAGGCTACATCACGGCTTCTGAAAGAACCGAATAATTTCAACGCTTCTTTGTAGTCTGGTTGAATGAACAAGTGGAGCTCCTTCGAAGTTTTCCACAGATTTCTCTTCAACCGAACCGACTTCAGGAGATTTCCTTAATAGAATCCTTTCTGGAGAAAGAGTTAGTCGCAATATTGTTTTTATCGGTATGTGACATTAATGAAGCACGTCTCACGGTCATAAAAGTTCATCAACGGCTAATGGAAGTATTCGCCCGTCGTTAATTAAACGATCTGTATCATACATTCCTTCAATAGACGAGAATAGAAGGATAAAGTTTCGTTTGGAACAAGATTTGATTATCTGTAATTGCAAAATCGATTGTTTCTAATCCATCGATAATACGAGATAATTCTAATAATGTTTTACCAGGTAATGTCATTTCGAAACAATGCATCACTTCCAGCTGGCATTTGTAGTGGAATGATTCGTTGGCTTAAACGGTAGAGTCTGCTGCGACTGCTTTTAATTTGTTATCTTTAATCACCATATGAACACTAGTTAAGATTGGACGAGATTCTGCAGTTGAAACGGCAACGGCTGTTTGTACAATCACTTGTCTAAATAATGGTACAGGAATGGTAATCACATGATTTTTTCGATTTCAGGTAATTGTGATAATCCACTGCAGATAAACCATTTAATGTAAATGATGCACTACCTGCTGTAATCGTTGTTGTAATTGATCGTTTGTTTCGATAGAGAAGAGATTTAAAGGTAATTTTAACAATTTCTCCAAAGAAACGAGCAGAAGAACGATGCTACCTGGTTCTTGACTGTTAATTGTAATTCTTCGTCTTCGATTGGTAAGAATACTTCGATAGAAAACCGAATCACTACCTGTTAATGTTAACCTTCTTCACTTGCAACTAATTTAATCCCAGTTAAAATTGAATCGTTGTTTTGATGGAATCGCACGTTGAACATCGACTAGATTTTTTAAAAATCCTTGTTTACTGAAAATTTCATAACTTCCTCCTTGATGTCCTTTATATTTAATTTATTTATAAAAATAGTAATAGTAGTAGGGGCTGTATTCTGTGGAAAAGTGAAGAATCCTACAGCTCTTTCATTTTTGATTGTGGATGTATTGTGATAAATAGCTTGAATTTTTGAGTTATCCACCGACTACTGATGAAGCAATCTTAATTTCATTAATTACTTGAGTTGTTTCACTATTTTCTTTACTTAAGCTGATTTTTTCATAAGCATGAAGAACGGTTGAATGGTCTCTACCAAAGTCAGATCCAATTTTTGTAAAGAACTCTTAATTCACGTGAAAGATACATGGCAATTTGACGAGGTTGAACCATTGTTTTCGTTCTCTTTTTCCCTTATCTTCAACAGTAATATTGTAATATTTGGCAACAGCACTTTAATATCATGAATCGATAGTAATTTTTCTTTACCACCTGGTAGAGATTTTCAAAGCTTCTATACAATCTGTTGAAATATCTTCGCCAACCATCACAGAATAAGCTTGAAGACGCATTAGGGCACCTTCCAACTCACGTACGTTTGATTGAATATGTCCTGCCATAGCTTAGTACATCGATTGGAATATTAAACTAAGGATTGTGCTTTTTTTTGTAAATCGCAATCCGAGTTTCTAAGTCCGGTGGAGTAATATCCACAGGAAGACCAGAAACGAAACGAGAAACAAGTCTTCTTGAAGAGCTTTAATTTCTGTTGGTTGTCGGTCACTAGTAAGTACGATTTGTTTTTGGTTATTGAATAAAGCATTAAAAGTATGGAAGAATTCTCCTTGCGTTGCTTCTTTGCTGCTAAAAATTGAATATCATCGACCAGTAAAATATCCACATTGCGATAACGATTGCGGAATTCTTGTGGTGTCTTTGATCCAATGGAAGCAATCATTTCATTCATAAATCCTTCACTGGTTACATATTTAACGCGTGCTGTTGGATGATTCTTCTTATAATCATTCCAATCGCTTGCATTAAATGCGTTTTTCCAAGACCCACCCCATAGAAAAGAGGGGTTATAAGCCGTTCCAGGGTTTTCAACATATCGAGCAGCAGCCGTAGCCATTTGTCTCCTTTCCGATAATGAATGTATCAAATGTGTATTTTGGATTTAAAAGAATCTTCTTCAATCGTGGAGAAGGATGACTTAATCCAGTCGTCTGTTTTCTTCTATATTAATGTTGTTTGATTGAAAGAAGAAACGGATGGTTCGAAATCAGACTCTGGATAAATCAGGTTCGAAATGATTGTCTGAAATAGTCATATCCAAATTCAATAATGTTCTTAATAAATTATCTTGCCAGTATTCAGCAAACGTTTGAGAAGGGACTTTAATGTAAAATATTTTTTCAATACGAACAAGTTCAGCGGGTTTTATCCAATGGTCGAAATGTAAAACTCAGAATTTGTCAAATTGTTCTAATAATATATCCCAAAAACTGAATGGAATTCATCAAATGCACCTCATATGATTCAAAGATCTAGTCCAGTTAACAGTTTACCATCTATCCATGAGTTTCTCACAATTGGATGGAGAAAAGCACAATAAATCAAAGTTTTTAATAAAATTATCCACATGTGGATAATCGAGAGTAGGTAGCGAAATAAACAGAGTTATACACCAGAAAATATCAAGTTATCTCCAGTCGTATTGATATAAAGAGATTTTAACAACTTTATCCACCATTTGTGGATAGACTGCCTCGACAGAAATGGTATGTGGATAAGTTATTTGAAAACTAGTGGATGAAGAGTTATGTTTTAAAGAGATTTCACTGTGATTGTTGATAACTTCATCGATAGCAAAGACAGTTATTTGTAGAAATTTTTGGAGTAGATTATGGTATGATACTTCCAGTAATAGATGATTGAGATGGTTTATATTGACAATTCAATATTTTATATTTATAATGTACCAGGACTGTCTGGGGAGACTCAGATATTTCATTTACAATGCAGAGAAACATCGAATGAAAAGAACATCAACCAAGCAAACGTAAATCGCCAAAAGTTCACGGATTCCGTAAACGCATGAGTACAAAAATAGCCGTAGAGTGTTAGCAAGCAGACGCCGTAAAGGTAGAAAAGTTTTAGCAGCT